>JAEEGG010000827.1_pt1 | contig 89983 bp, 67 predicted proteins | sample 9134161 | NCBI WGS metagenome assembly JAEEGG01 (sample SAMN16246543, study PRJNA631951) | gut metagenome | biome: gut microbiome; feature: rumen; material: CR-attached | host: Bos | place: Iran: Karaj | collected 2018-10
CAGCCCTCTTCGTGACTCGAGGTCGTCTTGAGCGTGCGGGGCCACTCGGGCCAGGGGTTCTGCGGGTCTTCGGGGCCCTCGACGGGCTTGGGCATGATTTCAATCTGCGTGACGCTCTTACAGCCCTGACGATGGGCGGTGCCGATGCAGTCGGAGCCGGTGTCGCCGCCGCCGATGACGAGCACGTCCTTGCCCTTGGCAGTGATGCGCTCGTCCTTCGTGAACTCCATGCCGGCGAGGACGCGGTTCTGCTGCGACAGCAGCTCGAGGGCGAAATGTACGCCCTTCAGTTCGCGGCCGGGGGCCTTGAGATCTCTGGCGGTGGGGGTGCCGGTGGCGATGACCACGGCGTCGAAATCGGCGGATATTCCGGCTATTCCGGATTCTCCGGAAATTCCGGAGTTATACTTGAACTCGATGCCCTCCTGCTCCATCAACTTGATGCGGCGGTCGATGATGGCCTTGTTCAGCTTGAAGTTGGGGATGCCGTACCGGAGCAGTCCGCCTGCGGCCTCGTTTTTCTCGAAGACGGTGACGGTGTAGCCCATGAGGTTAAGGTCGTTAGCTGCAGCGAGTCCGGCAGGACCGGCTCCGATGACGGCAACCTTCTTTCCATTGCGCTGGATGTCGGTCTTGGGCTGAATAAAACCCTCGCGGAAGGCGGCCTCGATGATGGCGCACTCGTCCTCGCGGTTTGTGGTCGGCTCGTGGTTGAAGCGGTTCAGCACGCAGGCCTTCTCGCAGAGCGCGGGGCAGATGCGGCCGGTGAACTCGGGGAAGGGGTTGGTCGACGTCAGGAGCTTATAGGCCAGCTCCCAGTCGCCTTTGTACAGCGCGTCGTTCCACTCGGGCGCCTTGTTGCCCAGCGGACAGGCCCAGTGGCAGAAGGGCACGCCGCAGTCCATGCAGCGGCTGGCCTGCAGTTTGCGTTCACGAGTGTTGAGCGTTTGCTCTACCTCACCAAAATCGTGGATTCTATCGTGAATCGGACGGTATCCCGCCTCCTGGCGGTGTATCTCTAAAAATGCTTTTGGATTTCCCATTGTTACATGAAAGATTAAACATTAATGATTAATAGTCTCTCTGGATGTCGGCAATCTTCTCGTGCAGCTTCCGCATCTTCTCCTCCTCGAGCACGCGCTTGTACTCGATGGGGATGACCTGGATGAAGTCCTCGATGTAGCGGTGCCAGTCGTCGAGCATGCGCCCTGCGAGGGCCGAACCCGTGTGCAGGTAATGCTGGCGGATGAGCTCGAGCAGTTCCTTGCGCGAGACGCTGTCCTCGACCAGCGAGAGCTCCACCATGTCCATGTTGCAGAAGTAGTCGAACGTGCGGTCGGGGTCGTAGACGTAGGCCACGCCGCCGCTCATGCCCGCCGCGAAGTTGCGGCCGGTCTTGCCGAGCACCACCACGCGACCGCCGGTCATGTACTCGCAGCAGTGGTCGCCAGCGCCCTCGATGACGGCGATGGCACCCGAGTTGCGCACGCCGAAGCGCTCGCCCACCTTACCGTTGATATAGAGCTCGCCGGAGGTGGCGCCGTATAGTCCCGTGTTGCCGGCGATGATGTTTTCCTCGGCCTTGAAGTCGTCGCTGCGGCGGGCAGGCGGAAGAATCGAGATGCGACCGCCGCTGAGGCCCTTGCCGAAGTAGTCGTTGGTCTCGCCCTCCAGGCGCAGGTCCAGTCCGCGAACGGCAAAGGCGCCGAACGATTGGCCAGCCGAGCCCTTGAACTTAATCTTTATCGTCGAGTCGGGCAGGCCCGCTTCGCCGTACTTCTTTGCAATCACGCCCGAGAGCATCGTGCCCACGGCGCGGTCGGTATTCTTGATGGCGTAGTCGAGCGAGACCTCCTCCTGGTTGTCGATGGCCTTCTCGGCCGCACGGATAATCTCCTCGTCCTTCACGCCCGTCACCTTCGTGTAAGCACCGCGGTCCCAATACAGGGCCTTGTCCGTCTCCGGCTTGTGCAGCAGCCGTCCGAAGTCGATGGTTTTCTGCTTATCGGTAGCATTCTCGGTGTTCACCTCAATCAGCTCCGTCCTTCCGATAATCTCCTTCAGACTGCGCACGCCAATTTCAGCGAGGTACTCGCGCACCTGCTGCGCCAGCATCGTGAAGTAGTTCACCACGTACTCCGCCCTACCCTCGAAGTGCTTGCGCAACTCGGGGTTCTGGGTTGCCACACCCATGGGGCAGGTATTGGTGTTACACTTACGCATCATCACACAGCCCAGCACAATCAGGGGCAGGGTTCCGAACGAGAACTCGTCGGCACCGAGCATCGCCATGATAATCACGTCCTTCGCCGTCTTCAGCTGTCCGTCGGTCTGCAGTCTCACCTGGTTTCTCAGCCCATTGATGACCAGCGTCTGCTGCGTCTCAGCGAGACCGATCTCGGGCGAGATACCCGCAAACCGCATACTTGAAGCCGGGCTTGCGCCCGTGCCGCCCTCGGCACCCGAAATCACAATCAGGTCGGCCTTAGCCTTGGCCACACCAGCGGCAATCGTTCCCACGCCGCTCTCGGCCACCAGCTTCACGCTCACGGCAGCCGTCGGGTTGATGTTCTTCAGGTCGAAAATCAGCTGCGCCAAATCTTCAATCGAGTATATGTCGTGATGAGGCGGCGGCGAAATCAGCGAGATGCCGGGAATGGCGTTCCTCGTCTTAGCGATAATCTCGTTAACCTTGAATCCCGGCAGCTGTCCGCCCTCACCGGGCTTTGCGCCTTGTGCCACCTTAATTTGTATCTCCTCGGCATTCACCAGGTACTCGGCGGTTACACCGAAACGTCCCGATGCAATCTGCTTGGTCTTCGAGCTCAGGCTAACACCATCAACCTCTGAGTGGTAGCGGGCGTTGTCCTCACCACCCTCACCAGTATTACTGCGGGCGCCCAGCTTATTCATAGCCAGTGCCAGCGCCTCGTGCGCCTCGATGCTCAGCGCGCCGAACGACATGGCGCCCGTCACGAAGTGCTTCACAATACTCTCAACGCTTTCAACCTCGTCGATTGGGGTTGGCTTAGCAGCCTTCTTGAATCCGAAGAAGTCGCGGATAAAGATGGGGCTCTCCTTCTCATCCACCAGCTTAGCCCACTGCTTAAACTTATCGTAGTTACCCTGACGGGTAGCCAGCTGCAGCTTGGCAATGGTCTCGGGGTTCCAGGCGTGCTTAATACCATCCTTACGCCATGCAAACTGACCCTGGTTCTGCAGCAGTGTCTGCTCCTTAGCTGCCTCGTGCAGGGCAATGGCATCGCGGGCAATCTCCTTCAGACCCACACCACCAATGGTGCTCACCTCCGTTCCGAAGTACCGCCTCAGCAAGTCTTCGCTCAGTCCGATGCTCTCGAAAATCTTAGCACCGCGGTAGCTACGGATGGTACTAATACCCATCTTACTCATTATCTTCTTCAGGCCCTTATCCACCGCCTTGATATAGTGGGTTTCAGCCGTCGCATATTCCTCCTGAATCTTGCCCTTCTTCACCAGATCATCGAGCACGGCGAACGTCATATACGGACACAGCGCGCTCGCACCATATCCCAACAACAGCGCCGCATGCATCACCTCGCGAATCTCACCGCTCTCCACAATCAGCGCCGTCTGCACACGCTTACCCACGCTGATAAGATAATGATGCACCGCTGAGACCGCCAGCAGCGACGGTATCGCCGCATGCGTCTCGTCAATCTCCCGGTCGCTCAAAATAATGTAGTTCACGCCCTCGTCCACGCTGGCTTCGGCCTGATGGCACAAATCCTCGAGCGCCTGGCGCAGGCCTTCCTCACCCTTGGCCATCTCGAACAGGATAGGCAACTTTTTGGTGTTAAAGCCCTTGTAGCGGATGTTACATAATATATCGAGCTGTGTGTTGGTCAGCACCGGCTGCGGCAGGCGCACCATCTTACAGTTCGAAGCATCCGGCGTCAGGATATTCGTCCCTACGGCGCCGATATACTCCGTCAGCGACATCACCAGCTCCTCGCGTATCGGGTCGATAGCCGGGTTGGTAACCTGCGCAAACTGCTGGCGGAAATAGTTGAACAATATCTGCGGACGGTCGCTGATAACTGCCAGCGGCGTGTCGTTACCCATTGCCGCCACCGGCTCCTGACCAGCAGTGGCCATCGGCACAATCGTCTTGTCGATATCCTCCTGACCGAAGCCGAAGGTCACCAGCTTGCTTTGCAAATCGCTCACTCCGTTCTCCACGTGCCTTCCGCTCTTCAGCTTCTCCAACTGCACGCGGTTCTCGTTCAGCCACTCGCGGTATGGATGCGCCTTTGCTAACTTCTCCTTGATCTCACCGTCGTAGTAAATCTTGCCCTCCTGCGTATCAATCAGCAGAATCTTTCCTGGCTGCAACCGCCCCTTGCTGACAACGTCGCCCGGCTCGAAGTCCATCACGCCCACTTCAGAGGCAACAACCATCATACCGTTCTTCGTAATCGTATAGCGGCTGGGGCGCAATCCGTTGCGGTCCAGCATACCGCCTGCATAGCGGCCATCGCTGAACAGCAGCGCTGCAGGACCGTCCCACGGTTCCATCAATATCGAATGGTACTCATAGAACGCCTTCAAATCCTCAGATATCGGGTTCTTGTCGTTAAAGCTCTCCGGCACCAGAATCGCCATCGCCTGTGGCAACGACAGTCCGCTCATCATCAGGAACTCAAACACATTATCCAGCGAAGCCGAGTCACTCATGCCCTCCTGCACAATCGGTCTCAGGTCCTTGATGTCGCCCAGTGCCTCGCTGTTCAGCACACTCTCGCGAGCCTTCATCCAACCGCGGTTACCACGGATGGTGTTTATTTCTCCGTTATGTGCTAACAAGCGGAAAGGCTGAGCCAACTTCCACTTCGGGAAGGTGTTGGTCGAGAAACGCGAGTGAACCAGTGCCAGTCCGCTCGTAAAGTAATCGTTCGACAAATCAGGGAAATACCGCCTCAGCTGTCCGCTAGTTAGCATTCCCTTGTAGATGATGTTCTTACTCGACAGCGAACAGAGATAAAAATCCTCATCATCGATGCGGTTTTCAATCCTCTTGCGTACCTTATATAATATACGGTCGAATACGGGCACGTTATCTTCCGATACGCCCGTTACAAAAATCTGCTTGATGTCGGGTTCCACCTCGCGGGCCGCAACACCCAGCACCTCGGGATTGGTGGGCACCGTGCGCAGGTGCATCAGCTGCAGGCCCTCGCGCTCAATCTCCTCGATCATCACGCTCAGAATCTCCTGCTGTGCTTTCTCGTCTTTCGGCAGGAACACCAGACCTGTGCCGTACTTTCCTTTTTCAGGCACGGGGATACCCTGTAACAAAATAAACTCGTGGGGTATCTGTACCATGATACCCGCACCATCACCGGTCTTGTCGCGTGTCTCGGCGCCACGGTGTTCCATGTTCTCAAGCACCTTCAGTGCATTGTCCACCAGGTCGTGACTTTTTCCGCCGTGGATATTTACCACCATACCCACGCCGCAAGCGTCGTGCTCATAGTCGCTCTGGTAGAGTCCCATGTTATCCAACTTTCTTTTTGCCATATATTGATTATTTAATATATAATGTCTGATTTCGGCTGCAAAGGTAATGCAAAAAGATGTCGTAGGCGTGTTACTTATTTGTATTTTGATTAAAAATAATTGTACTTTTGACAATTTGTAACAAAAAGAGAAGTGTTTTAGGCAGAATGATAACAAAAGGACATGAAAATTGTGTAATTAGTTTACATATTGTCATTTCAAAAATGATTTAACAAACAAATTGGCACATAATTTTGCTCGTTTCTTGCAAAACGTCGTACCTTTGCGGCGAGAAAGTGAATAAAGTGTAACCCTAAAAAGTAAAAAGATGGAAGCATTAAGATTTCAGGTTGTCGGTGAGGCCTTCAAGAAGAAGGCCCTCGACGTAAAAGCACCCAGTGACAGACCTTACGAGTATTTTGGTAAGAAGGTCTTCAATCGTGAGAAAATGTATAAGTACCTGCCGAAACAGGTATACGAAAAGATGATTGACGTGATGGACAATGGTGCCCGTCTAGATCGTGACATTGCCGATGCTGTGGCAGCAGGTATGAAGCAGTGGGCCGTAGAAAACGGAGTGACACACTATACCCACTGGTTCCAGCCGTTGACAGAAGGCACTGCCGAGAAACACGACTCATTCATTGAGCACGACGGCAAGGGTGGTATGGTAGAGGAGTTCACCGGCAAGTTGCTCGTTCAGCAGGAACCGGATGCCTCGTCGTTCCCTTCTGGCGGTATCCGCTCAACCTTCGAGGCTCGCGGCTATTCTGCCTGGGACCCCACATCACCTGTATTTATTATTGATGACACCTTGTGTATCCCCACCGTATTTATCTCTTACAGCGGTGAAGCACTCGACTATAAGGCACCGCTGCTACGTGCCCTGCATGCCGTGAATGTCGCTGCCGTGGACGTCTGCCATTATTTCGACCCCGCAGTGAAGAAGGTTACCTCCAACCTCGGTTGGGAGCAGGAGTATTTCCTGGTGGACGAGGGCCTCTATGCAGCCCGTCCTGACCTGCTGCTGACGGGTCGTACGCTCATGGGTCACGACTCGGCCAAGAACCAGCAGATGGACGACCATTACTTCGGTGCTATCCCCGAGCGTGTGCAGGCCTTCATGAAGGATTTGGAGATTGAAGCCCTTGAACTGGGCATCCCCTGTAAGACCCGCCATAACGAGGTAGCTCCCAACCAGTTTGAGTTGGCACCTATCTTCGAGGAGACCAATTTGGCTGTTGACCATAACATGTTGCTGATGTCAGTCATGAAGAAGGTAGCCCGTAAGCACGGCTTCCGTGTACTGCTCCACGAAAAGCCGTTCGCAGGCATCAACGGTAGTGGTAAGCACAACAACTGGTCGCTCTCCACAGACAACGGCATCTTGCTGCACGCACCTGGTAAGACCGCTGAGCAGAACCTCCGCTTCGCCACGTTCATCGTTGAGACACTGATGGGTGTGTATAAGCACAACGGACTGCTGAAGGCCTCTATTATGAGTGCCACTAACGCCCATCGTCTGGGCGCCAACGAGGCACCTCCCGCCATCGTATCTTCGTTCCTCGGCAAGCAGGTTAGCGAACTGCTCGACCACATTGAAAAAGCTGACAAGGATGATATTCTGGCTATGGCTGGCAAACAAGGTCTGAAGATGGATATCCCTGAGATTCCTGAGTTGTTCATCGACAACACTGACCGTAACCGTACCTCTCCCTTCGCCTTTACAGGTAACCGTTTCGAGTTCCGTGCCGTAGGTTCTGAGGCCAACTGCGCCAGTGCGATGATAGCCCTGAACTCTGCTGTTGCTGAGGCACTCGTCTCGTTCAAGAAGCGTGTTGATGCCAAGATTCCCGAGTACGAGAAGAAGCTCGCTGGTACAGGCCACAGCGCCACCTTCCACGCCATCATCGACGTGCTGCGCGACGACATCAAGACCTGTAAGCCCATCCGCTTCGATGGCAATGGCTACTCCGACGAGTGGGTTGTTGAGGCTGAAAAGCGTGGACTCGATGTTGAGAAGTCCTGTCCGAAGATCTTCGAGCGCTACCTCGACCAGGAGAGCATCGACATGTTCGAGAGCCTGGGTGTGATGACGAAGAAGGAGTTGGAGGCCCGCAATGAGGTGAAATGGGAGACCTACACCAAGAAGATTCAGATTGAGGCCCGTGTCCTTGGCGACCTCTCAATGAACCATATCATTCCCGTTGCTACCCGCTACCAGAGTCAGTTGCTGAAGAACGTCGAGAATATGGCCACCATCTTCCCCGTTGACAAGGCAGAGAAACTCAGTGCCCGTAACCTCAAACTCATTGAGGAGATTGCCGAGCGCACCAGCGCTATCGAGAAGGGAGTCGAAGAACTCGTCAACGCCCGTAAGCTGGCCAACAAGATTGAGGACGAGCACGAGAAGGCCATCGCTTATCATGACAAGGTAGAGCCAAAGCTCGACACCATCCGTTATGAAATCGACAAGTTGGAACTCATCGTTGATGACTCGCTCTGGCCTCTGCCCAAATACCGTGAGCTGCTATTCATAAGATAAAAAGAATTTTAAAAAGGAAAGGGGACTGGTACATCAAAGTGTCAGCCCCCTTTATTTAATGATTGATGTCACGACAAACGGATTTGAGACCCGTGAGACTTTTGATACTTTTGAAACCGCTTAGACTTGAAACACACCTGTTTTCAGACTTACATAAAAATTTCTTAGGCTTACAAAAAAATTTTCCATTGACCAGTGACCGTTGACTATTGAACATGGAATTTTTTTCTGCGTGGAATAACTATTCTAGGAAATGAGGTGGAAATAGTGGTTAATGGTTAACGGTTAATGGTTATTGAGGGGTTGGGTTGTAATTTTGTAGTGGACTTCTGATTCACGGTCTCACGGTCTCACGGGTCTCAAATCCGTTTGTCGTGAAATCAATAACCCTGCCTTATCACACAATAAGGCAGGGTTATTAAATTCTATGAGGAACTTGGTTATGACAGGTACCACGTCCCTTTATGACAGGTACCAGTCCCTTGACATCTATGCTTCAGCCTCTTCTTCTGCAGCCTTAAAGCTTGCAAGGTCCTCTACCTGGAAGGCCTTGATGTAAGCTGACTTACCAAGTACGTCTTCCTCGGCCATGCGGACATAGACGTTGGCACTCTTCTCGAAGAGCTCGGGAGCCTTGGTGGCGTCGCGCAGGATGAGGAGTGACATCACGAGCTCGGCAGTCATATCGTAGAGACGGCGAGCGAGGAAGTCCTGAGCGTCCTGATTGTCGAGAGCCTTCACGTTGGCGAGAGCCTCCTCGTAAACAGGAACGAGCTTTTCTACGCGGGCCTTCAGGTTCTTCAGGCTGTCGCTTACCTCGAGACCAGCGAGCATCTCCTTGATGTTGTTAAGCATGGTGCCGTTGGTGATGTAGCGGATAGCAGCTACAACCTGCAACTGGGTGGTACCCTCGTAGATAGAGAAGATACGGGCGTCGCGGAATAGGCGCTGGCTCTTGTACTCCATGATGAAGCCTGAACCACCATGGATGCTGATAGCATCGTAGGCGTTCTGGTTGGCATACTCTGAGTTCATACCCTTAGCCAGTGGCGTGAATGCATCGGCCAGGCGCTGATACTTCTTGAGCTCCTGCTTCTCCTCGGGCTCCAACTTACGATCGCGCTCGATATCCTCGAGGCACTTGTAGATATCCACATAAGCGGCTGTTTCGTACAGCAGTGAACGACCAGCATCGAGCTTGGCCTTCATGCGAGAGAGCATATCATAAACAGCGGGGAAGTTGATGATCTTGTCACCAAACTGCTGACGCTCCTTAGCGTAAGCCAGCCCCTCGTTGTAAGCCTCCTGCTCAACACCTACACTCTGTGCAGCGATACCCAGACGGGCACCGTTCATCAGAGCCATCACGTACTTGATCAGACCCAGACGGGTGCTGCCGCAGAGCTCGGCCTTAGCGTTCTTATAGGTGAGCTCACAGGTGGGTGAGCCGTGGATACCCAGTTTGTGCTCGATGTGACGAACGTCAACACCGCCCTGGCGCTTGTCGTAGATGAACATGGACAGACCACGTCCGTCCTTGGTGCCCTCCTCAGAACGAGCCAGCACGAGGTGGATGTCAGAGTCACCGTTGGTGATGAAGCGCTTCACACCGTTCAGGCGCCAGCAGTTCTCCTTCTCGTCGAAGGTGGCCTTCAGCATCACGCGCTGCAGATCGGAACCAGCATCAGGCTCGGTCAGGTCCATACTCATACCCTCACCAGCGCAAACGCGTGGGATGTACTTCTGGCGCTGCTCCTCTGAACCGAACTCATAAAGCGTATCGATACAGCTCTGCAGGCTCCAGATGTTCTGGAAACCAGCATCAGCGGCCGAAATCATCTCAGACAGCATAGAGAACACTGCGTTAGGCAGGTTCAAGCCGCCGTAACGGCGAGGCATACTGACACCCCACAGGCCAGCCTTACGGGTGGCGTCGAGGTTCTCGTAGGTCTTAGAGGCGTAGATCATACGGCCGTTCTCGAGGTGAGGACCTTCGAGGTCGACGCTCTCAGAGTTTGGTTCGATGATATTGGCAGCCACGTCGCCAGTGATGTCGAGAATCTGCTTGTAGTTCTCGATGGCATCGCCTAGGTCAACGGGAGCGTAGTCGTATTCCTTTGCATCAGCAAAGCCTTTTTCCTTCAGCTCAACGATACGAGCCATCAGGGGGTGGTTCAAGTAGAACCCGATCTCAGGATGATCGCTATAATAGTTTGCCATAATTATTTGCTATTCTGCTTATAGTACTTAATTAACTTTGGAACAACCTCCTCAACGGTACCAACAATCACGTAGTCGGCGATGCGGTTGATAGGAGCATCGGGATCGCTGTTGACAGAGATGATGATACCAGAATCCTGCATACCAGCGATGTGCTGAATCTGTCCAGAGATACCACAGGCGATGTACACCTTGGGGTGAACAGTCACACCTGTCTGACCAATCTGACGGTCGTGATCCAACCAGCCAGCATCGACAGCGGCACGAGAACCACCGACCTCACCATGGAGCACCTTTGCCAACTGGAACAGCATGTCGAAGTTCTCCTTTGAACCCATACCGTAACCACCGGCTACCACGATAGGTGCACCCTTCAGGTTGTGTTTGGCAGCCTCTACGTGGTGGTCGAGAACCTTTACTACAAAAGCCTCAGGACTAACATACTTGCTTACCTCAGGATATACAACCTCCTTGCGGCACTCGCCATCGTAGAGGGCCTTCTGCATCACGCCAGAGCGTACAGTAGCCATCTGTGGACGGTGGTCGGGGTTCACGATGGTAGCTACGATGTTACCACCGAAAGCAGGACGAATCTGATAGAGCAGGTTCTCATACACTTTGTTGTTCTTCTTATCCTCGAAAGGACCAATCTCGAGCTCTGTGCAGTCGGCAGTCAGACCAGAGGTCAGTGATGACGATACACGTGGACCGAGGTCACGACCGATAACGGTAGCACCCATCAGGCAGATTTGAGGCTGCTCCTCCTTGAAGAGGTTAACCAGAATATCAGTGTGGGGGGCTGAGGTGTAGGGGAACAGGTCCTTGGCGTCGAAAACAAACAGCTTGTCAACACCGTAAGGCAGAATCTGGTCCTCAACCTTACCCTTGATGCCAGTACCAGCAACAATGGCGTGGAGCTCAACCTTGAGTTCATTGGCGAGCTTGCGACCTTTGGTCAGCAGCTCCTGAGATACTTCCTGTACCTGAGTACCTTCAATTTCGCAATATACAAATACGTTGTTCATATAAAACTTACGTTTTTACTTTTGACTTCGTCGAAAGCTTAGCCAATAATCTTTTCTTCCAACAATTCTTTGATCATTCCCTCGATATCAGCATCAGAAGCCGTCAAAGTCTTCGACTCCTTAGCCTGGAACACGATGTTCTTGATGGCCTTCACCTTGGTGGGTGAGCCACTCAGACCGCACTGGTTTACATCGCCATCCACGTCGGCCACGCTCCACTGGTTGAGTGTGAGCTCAGGGCGCTCATCGTACAGATAGTCGTAGGCAGTACCCTCGGCAGGACGCTCCATCGGACAGGTAGCACGCTTGTACTTCATCACCAGCTTAGCATTCTGTGGGCGACAGGGAGCAGCGCTTCCGTTAACGGTGATAACAACAGGCAGAGGAGCCTCAACAGTCTCAACACCACCGTCGATCACACGCTTAATGGTAGCCTTGCCGTCCTTAACACTGAGTACCTCCTCAGCGTAAGTTACCTGGTTCAGGCCCAGCTTTTGAGCCACCTGAGGACCTACCTGAGCGGTATCACCGTCGATAGCCTGACGACCACCGATCACGATGTCCACATCGCCAATCTTCTTGATGGCAGTAGCCAATGCGTAAGAAGTAGCGAGGGTGTCGGCACCGGCGAAGAGACGGTCAGTCAACAACCAACCTGTATCAGCGCCACGATAAAGTCCCTGACGGATAATCTCACCTGCACGTGGAGGACCCATCGTGAGGATTCCTACTGTTGAGCCTGGGTTCTGCTCCTTCAAACGAAGGGCTTGCTCCAAGGCGTTCAAATCTTCTGGATTGAAGATGGCGGGTAGGGCAGCACGATTCACAGTACCTTCTGCGGTCATTGCATCCTTACCCACATTTCTAGTGTCTGGCACTTGCTTGGCCAGCACAACAATCTTTAAAGCCATAATTATTAATAATGTGAATGAAATTTCAAAATCGGCTGCAAAGGTACGACTTTTTGCGCACACAGCCAAATAAATTGCACAAAAAGGGAAGAAACGTGCACATTTGCCCCTTTTTGTGCAAAGAGATGGTCAAAAAAAACCGCACAATCTGTGAAGACCGTGCGGATAAATCTTATAGTTCTGCGTCAGAGCACTGGAAGGTGTTTCCCTTGGTGATGTCGCCCGTTTCCAGTCCGAGTTTGAACCACTTCATACGTTGTTTACTGGTACCGTGGTTGAACGACTCCGGAACGGCATAGCCGCGAGCCTTGGTCTGCAGATAGTCATCGCCAATCTTTTGGGCACAGTTGATGGCTTCCTCGATATCACCATCCTCCAAAGAACCGAAGCGCTTGTTGTCGTGGTGTGCCCATACGCCAGCATAGAAGTCGGCAAGCAGTTCGAGACGTACACTGAGTTTGTTGGCTTCTGCCTCAGGGAGTTTCGACATCTGAGCATGTACTTTCTGTAGCGTGCCTGTCAGATACTCCACATGGTGACCTACCTCATGGGCAATCACGTAGGCGTAAGCAAAATCGCCGTCAGCGCCCAAGGATTTCTTCATCGTGGTGAAGAACGAGAGGTCAATATACAGTTTCTGGTCGCCAGAGCAGTAGAACGGGCCCATCTGTGAAGAACCCTGTCCACAAGCCGTCTGAACACCACCTGTGTAAAGCACCATCTTAGGCACTTCATATTGTGCACCATTCTGTTTAAAAATCTCCGTCCATACATCTTCTGTACCAGCCAGAATCTGTGTAGAGAACTTTGCCAGTTCCTGTTCCTCTTGGGTAAACTCACGCTGACCATCCGTCACCTCTGTATTCGTGCCAGACAATGATCCCAGTCCGCCATTCTGTACTTCCTGCATCACGGCACTCAGCGGATCACCGCCAGAGATCCATGCTATCAGGGCTACCATAATAATACCACCGATTCCCAGACCGGCCTTTGCACCACCGCCCATACCGCGGCGATCTTCTACATTAGAGCTTTCGCGTCTTCCGTCTAATCTCATATTTCTTATAGTTTTTAGAATTGTCTGCTGCAAAGTTACGAAAAGTCGAGAGAAGAACAAAACAAATTGATTTGTTTTTTCTTCCGAGACGGAGTAAGTTCGCCATCTCTGATGGCAAAGTTACAAAAAAGTTCGTAATTGTGTTTTTAGATTGAAATATTTTTGTAAATTTGCCCTCATAATATGAAACGACTGATTGATAAAGCACGTTCTGGAGGCATTCCTGCATTATTGTTTGCCACCATGCTTATCATCCTCATACTGGGGGTGCAGTTTTATATGAGTGTCCGACATGATGAGAAAGATGCCCAAAAACTGGTCAATAGGGAGGTGAAGATCGTTGAACAGTATATCAAGACCAAACTCAGGGATGCAGAGTTCTCCATGGACGATATGCAGGATGATGTCCTTGAGCGTCTTTCCCAACCAGATGAATTTCCCCAAATTACAGAGCGTATCCTGAGGGAAAACTCTTTCCTCAAGGCTGCCGCAATTGCCTTCGTACCTTATTTCTATCCTGAAAAAGGATATTGGTTTGAGCCGCGCAGTACCCGTCGGGGAAACGATATCATCAGTGGGGTTATCGGTGGAAGGTATCATGACTATACCCAGATGAAATGGTATCTGGCAGGAATGGAAACCGAAGAGAAAAATGGGGTATGGAGTAGTCCTTATGTTGACCGTTCTCAGGAAAATGCGTATATCATGTCACTGAGTCTGCCCCTCTACCACCAAAAGAAGAAAGTGGGTGTCCTCTGCCTTGATGTGGAACTGGCAGGATTGAAAAAGCTATTGAGGAAGATAGAGCCCTATCCGGGATCTGAGTGCCGGCTATTAGACAAGGACGGGACTGTGTTGGTTTCTTCAGACAGTATTGATATCAGTAATGGAGACTTCTTCGTAGACAGCAAATACATCAGTATCAGCGATATGACGGTATTGCTCGCTTGTCCTAAGAAAGCCGTCTATGGGGATTCGACCAAGCTGAATCTCGTCATCTTCGGACTGTTGTTTCTGGGTATGTTGCTTCTCGGCTATATTGTGCAGCACACCGTGCGTACTATCCTTCATCTTCATGAAGCCCGCCAACAGCAGCAAATCATGGATCAGGAGATGCGTATTGCCCATGATATCCAGATGGATATACTCCGCAGCGACTTCCCTCAAGAACTCTGTGCCACCTTGTTGCCTATGAAGGAGGTGGGCGGTGACCTCTATGATTTCTACCAGCAAGACCATATTCTTTACTTTATCATCGGTGATGTCAGCGGTAAGGGTGTCCCTGCCACGATGATGATGGCTGCGACAGTCAATCTCTTCCGTATGGCTGCCAGTCATTTCAGTACGCCGGCGGAGATTATGGGTGAGATAAACCGTATTTTGTCAGCACGAAATCCCAGTATGATGTTCGTGACAGCCTTCGTGGGTAAGATGGATACTCAGCACGGACTGTTGACCTATTGTAATGCAGGTCATAATCCACCCATCTTGAATATGAACCTGTTGGCTACCGATCCTGATATCCCATTGGGTTATCAGGCAGACTATGACTACCATCAATATGGAGCCATGTTCCCAGAAGGTTCCCGTATCGTGCTTTATACCGATGGTATCTCCGAATCCAGAAATGAGGATCATCAACTGATGGGCACGCAACGCCTGTTGTCTATCGTCAATTCCCACTATACCGAACCTGTTGGAGAGATGACGGCACATATCGTGAATGATACCCGTCGTTATGCAGGTCGTTCTGAGCAGGTTGACGACATGACCCTGATGTGTATTGCCAATGATTCTCCACAACAGGTGCCTGCTCTTTCTATTACCAACGAGATAGAGGAACTGCAGCGTGTGAAATCCCTGTTGCGGGAATATTGCGACTGTCTGGGGTGCGGGCGCAAACTGACCCGTAAGATCCTGTTGGCAGTGGAGGAGGCTGTAGCTAATATCATCAACTATGCGTATCCGAGGGGAGTCTTGGGACAGATATCTATCGATATTCAGGGGACTCCTGCTTCTGGCGGTGACCAGAAGGGCGACCTGACAATCAGTATTACAGATAGTGGAGATTCCTTCGATCCGACAGCCCGTCAGCAAGTGGATGTGGAGCAGACCATCGGAGAACGGCAGGTGGGTGGACTGGGCATCTATCTTTACCAGCAACTGATGGACAGTGTCGTTTACGAGCGTACAGATGATGGGCGCAACATACTTATCATGACCAAAGAAATCAATTCCTGAACTATGAAAATTAATATCCAAAAAAATGAAAAAGAGGTGGTGGTTACCTTGAGTGGTGAACTTGACACAGTTGCCACGACCCAGATGACTGAAGAGCTGAACCGTGTGACAGACTTGACAGATCAGCGTTTGGTGATTGACTGTAAGGACCTGGAGTATATCAGTTCTTCAGGACTCCGTTTCTTCATGCAACTGAAGCGGAGCAGTGAGCAGCGTGGTGGCAGTATCCAGCTGCGTCATCTTAACGAGGATGTGCAGGAAATTTTCCGACTGAGTGGCTTTCACCACATCTTCGATATTCAGTAAACGACGGAATAGACGTATCCCTTTTCCTCATTGACGACTGTATTGATGGGTTCATGACCTGTCAATACCGTTTTCATATTATTGCGGATGCCTTCGCCGGACAGTTTCAGTACAGCCTCCTTCATCGTCCAGAAGCGGATGAAGGCGAGTGCAGGATTCTGGGAATGGGTGATCTCGTCGATTTCAGCATCATTCATCGTATAACGGACCAGTGATTCCTTGTATTCACGAATACTCTCGATATCCACACCGATAGGTTGGTTGCTGAGGACACAGATTGCAGCCTCACGACAATGGCTGATGTTGAAATGAATATGGGGAAAACCGACAATCACGGGTTTCCCGTGTTCACCATATTCAAAGACAGGTTTCTCCGTGATGCCGTATTCCTTCTTCAGACCCTCACAGAGCAGCAGATAGGCTGCCGCACAGGTCTTACGCCCTTGTTCGTGCTTGAACTTCAGGCATTGTTCCCTACGTTGCTCAGACAACAACGGAAGTGCTGCCTCTACGTCGAAACCTGCTATATTATCGTTAATATATATATTCAACTTTCAACTCTCAATTTTCAACTCCTCTTCAGCTTTGGGAATACGGCGATTGGGATTCTCCTTGCCTCCGAGGTCAATGAGTTCCCGTCCTTTCTGTACCACACTCTGCCTGCCCGTAAACAATTTGTTGCCTGCAGCCTCGTAAGCCCGCTGTGCCTGATCCAGTTGCTCTCCCACTTTCTGGTATCGCTGGATGAAATCGCCCAGACGGTCTAACAACTGTTCGGCAATTCCGAACACTTTCTCCTGATTCTCTGCCTGCTGGTTCTGTACCCAAGCGATATGAATCATGTGGAGGATGCCCAAAAGATTCTGTTCACCTGTGATGAACACTTTCCGCTCGAAAGCCTCACGCCATAGGGTAGGGTCGTTGGCAAGGGCGAGTTGTAGTGAACTCTCGAAGGGTACGAACATGATGACGAAGTCGATGGCCTCACGGGGTGCTTTGATATATTTGGAATAGTCCTTCCGCGTCAGTTCCGTCACATGTGAACGGATGGATTTGATATGCTCCTGCAGGGCTCGCTCTTTCTCTTCAGGGTCTTCTGAATTGACATACCGCTGATAAGCTACCAGCGACACTTTAGAGTCGATGACGGCATCCTGACCCTGCGGATAGTGCAGGATGACATCAGGTTGCATTTCCTTGCCAGTATCCTCGTTCTTCAGCGGTCTTCCTAACTCGTCGCGCAATCGTGCCTGCACCTCATAGTGGATGCCCTCCGTCAGTCCTTGCGATGCCAAGAGGTCGCCCAGGATGATTTCCCCCATATTACCGCTCACCTTATTGTCACGACGCAGCACATTGGTCAGACTCTCTGCCTTCTCACCGAGCTGTTGCGTCTGCTGCATCATCTGTATCATCTGTTCACGGAAGGAGGCGGAATGGGCGGCACTCTCCTTCTGGTTCTCATGAATCGCCTTCTGCATATTCGTGATGGCATCTTTCAGCGGCTGGGTAATACCCGTCATCGCCTCTGTGTTCTGCTCCTTCAGTTTCGAAGCACTGGCATCCAGTAGCTGCTGTGCCATGTTCTTGAAACGTTCTTCATGTCGTTTCAGTTCCTCGCCCATCTGCTGGCGAACCAGTTCCAGTTCCCTGCCCTGACTCTCTGCTTTGGCATTCAACGACTTGTTTTCCGCTTCTAAATGCTGTACCCGGCTATTAGCGGCATTCAGCAGTTCCGAACGCATCGACAGTTCAATATCCTTCTTGCCCGATGCCACGTTTACGGCATCAAGCCGTTTGTCCATCACTACATAGAGGACAACAGCTCCGATAGCGATACCGATTAGAATATATAGTACAATCATCATGAGTGCAAAATTAGTGATTAATTTTCAATTTTCAATGTTTCATCTCGATTTTCTGTCTGCGTCTTCGGCCAGTTGACGAGATAGAGGTGTTCTGTGGCTCGTGTGAAGGCGGTATAGAGCCAGTGGATATAGTCGTTGGTGAGCATGTCGTCCGTCATATAGCCCTGGTCAAGATAGACATGAGCCCACTGGCCTCCCTGTGCCTTGTGACAAGTGGCGGCATAGGCGAACTTGATTTGCAGGGCGTTATAGTATTTATCCTCGCGGAGCTTCTTCAGACGGTCTTGTTTCAGGGGAATGTCCGAATAGTCCTCCATCACGTTGTTGTATAATTGTTCCTGTTGCTCACGGGTGAGTGCTGGCGCTTCTGAGGTCAATGTGTCGAGGATGACCATCGCCGTCAGCTCATAGTCGTCATAGTCTGGGAAGATCATCGTCACCTCCGCAAAGTGGAAACCATATTGCTCGTGGACGTTCCTGACCCGCCGTACTACCGCATGGTCGCCGTTGGCTATGAATTCTAATTGGCTGTTGGCTTGACTACCTGACTCCGTCCAGTAATAATTGTTCTTCACAATCATTAGCTGGTCGCCAGTAGTGAGTTCATCTTCCCGTCCCAGCACCATATTGCGGATGCCTTGATTATAGATATTCGCCCGTTTGTTGCTGCGTGTGACGACAATCGTCTCGTCGAGCCCCACCTTTGAATAGCTGCTTGCCAACGACTCTATCAGTTCATCGCCAGGCACCATGTTGATATCAGAAAAACCTGCAAAACGAATCTGTGGCAGGACAATCCCCTCACCTCTAATCCGCGTCGCATTAAACAGTATCCCCGACTCCTGACTCTGACGCAGTACCTCGTTGAGGTCGCACTCATGGACGTGCAACCCATAGCCTTGCAGCACTTCCGACATCAGGGCAGGACTCCCTTCCTCGCCGACAGGGGGCAACTGGGCACAATCGCCAATGAGCATCATCCTGCAATTACGCCCGTTATAGACAAACTGGATCAGGTCGTCGAGCAGCTGTCCGTTGGCAAAGGGCGTGTCTCCATACTTGGAAGCATTGGCTATCATCGAGGCTTCGTCGACGATGAACAGCGTGTCATGGGCGGAGTTGTAGTTCAGGTCGAAAGCGCCCTCCAGCGATTTCTGCCGATAGATGCGTCGGTGGATGGTATAGGCCGGATGGTTGGCATACAGGGAGAAAACTTTCGCTGCCCGTCCCGTAGGTGCCAGTAATATGATTTTCTGTTGGAGCGACAGCAGAGCCTTGACGATAGCAGCAGCAAGGGTGGTCTTTCCTGTACCTGCCGAGCCTCGCATCACCATTACCGCATGCTCATGGCGGTCAGTCATGAACATCGTGAAAACGTCTATGGCGTGCTCCTGTTCATCAGTAGGAATATACCCGAATACGGAGCGGATACGGTATTTCAGTTCGTCAGTAATCATATTTTCATGCAAAGATACAAAAAACTCTAAACTCTAACCCCTAAACTCTAAACTTTTTATTATCTTTGCAGGCGAAATGAAGATGAACAACCGTATTGTCAATGTGATACTTCTTGTAGTGGCTGGCATCCTTGCTGTCCTCTGTGTCATGAGTATCCTACAACACTGAATAGAAGATGCAGGAGAATACCCATATCAAACAGCCGATGAGGCTGATTATCCGAATCGGTCGTAACAGTCTTTCCTTTGCCACAGTCAATAGTGAAGACGAAGGCCACATTACCTATGAACCTTATTTCCTCAATAGTGGCATCTCTATGGCTGCCAATATGCGTGAGGCTTTCCGTGCAGAGGCAGTCTTGAAAGCGTCGTATGCACGTGTCCTGGTGATGGTCGATTCTCCTGTATTGATGGTTCCTATTGAAGCGTTCAGGGAAGACGAGCAGCGTGCTCTTTACCTGCATACCTTTCAGGGACACGAGCAGGACGAGATTGTCCATACGGTATTGCCCGACTTGAACTGTGTCGCTGTGTTCTGTGTCAATCGTGACCTGAAGCTGGTGATTGACGACCATTTCCAGCAACCTGCCTTTATCGCTGCTATAGCACCTGTTTGGCGTTATCTTCACCAGCGTAGCTATATGGGTGTCAGGGGGAAACTCTATGCCTATTTCCACGATGGTCGCATGGAGGTGTTCGGATACGGTCAGAACCGTTTCAAGTTCTGTAACGTTTTCGATGTGAAGGATGCCCACGACGGCCTTTATTTCCTGTTGTATGTATGGAAGCAAATTGGTCTTCAGGCCGAGCATGACGAACTGCATATGGTGGGCGACATACCTGAGCGTAACTGGTTGACGGAAGAGTTGCAGAAATATCTCAAGCGCGTCTATGTCATCAATCCTGCTGGCGATTTCAACCGTTCTGCCGTCACACAGATAGAGGGAATGCCTTACGACCTGATGACGCTATTCGTGAAAGGAAGATGAGAATTATTACAGGGAAATACAAAGGTCGTCATTTCGAGATACCGCGTTCGTTCAAGGCTCGTCCGACGACAGATTTTGCGAAGGAGAACATCTTCAATGTGCTCAACGGCTATATCGATTTTGAAGAAGCTGTGGCACTTGACCTCTTCTCTGGTACTGGCAGCATCACCCTCGAGTTGCTTTCCCGTGGCTGTAGTCAGGTCGTCAGCGTAGAGCTGGACCGCGACCACCACCGCTTCATTCAAGAGTGCCTGAAAAAACTCTCAACTTCCAACACCGTTATCCCCATTCGCGGTGACGCCTTCCGCTTCATCAAATCCTGTCATCAGCAGTTCGACTTCATCTTTGCCGACCCTCCTTATGCGCTGAAAGAACTGTCTACGATTCCTGATCTTGTCTTTGAGAAGAACCTGTTGAAGGACGATGGCGTCTTTGTCCTTGAGCACGGCAAAGACTATGAATTCTCGGCGCATCCGCATTTTGTGGAGCACCGCTCGTATGGCAGCGTGAATTTCTCTTTGTTTAAAGCAGTGGCGACATCAGTCGGGTAAGACTCTCCCACAACCGTTTCTTGAAGCTTGGATGAATCCTGTGGGGCAGGTCGCTCAACAGGATGGCATGCTCCTGGTCGCGCAGGAACGTGTTCTTCATGCGTATGGCAGTACCCTCGTCGTAGATGAATGCATTCGCCTCGAAATTATTCTCGAAGGAGCGGAAATCGACATTGGTCGAACCGCAGGTGGTCAGCGAGTCGTCACATACCATCATCTTGGCGTGTAGGAAGCCTGCGTCGTAGAGATAGACTTTCACGCCAGCCTCATAAACCTCACGGAGATAGGAGCGCGAGGCCCATTCCGTGAATCGCGCATCCGAGCGGCGAGGACAGAGAATGCGTATGTCGACGCCAGCCATCGCTGCTGTCTTTAGGGCGAAGAGCACGGGTTCGTTGGGCAGGAAATAAGGTGTCTCGATGTAGATGTAGCGTCGCGCAGCCAGGATGATGCGCACGAAGCCCTGCATGATTTCAGGGTAGGGGTTGGTAGGTCCGCTGGTGACAATCTGGGCGAGGCAGTTGTTGGCTATTGGCTGTTGGCTGTTAACTATTGGCTGTTGGGGATAGTAGTCACGGTTGGTGATGAGGGTGCGGTCTACGAAATACCAATCGATGAGGAAGGCACGTTGAATGCCATATACGGCACCGCCTGTGATACGGAGCATCGTGTCGCGCCAGGGTTGTCCGACGCCCTTCACATAGCGCAGGGCGATGTTCATGCCTCCGATATAGCCTGTCACACCGTCGATGACGATGAGTTTGCGGTGGTTACGGTAGTTCACCTTGCTCGTAAACGATGGGAAGCGCACGGGCAGGTAGGCAGCCACCTCGATACCTCCCTCACGCATCCGTTCGAAGAAGCGGTGTTTCACCTTCCAGCAGCCCACATCGTCGTAGATGATACGCACCATCACACCTGCTCTCGCCTTGTCGATAAGGGCGTCGGCAATAAGGTTGCCCAGTGCGTCGTCCTCGAAGATATACATGTCGATATGGATATGGTGCCTGGCGCGGGCAATGTCCTTCAGGAGTTCTGGGAAGAAGGCATAACCGTCTGTCATGATGTCTATCTGGTTGTCTTTGAAAGGCAGCGAGAACGACTGGTTGACAAAGAGGTCGACCAGTTGTTTCTGACGTTCTGGCACGCGCAGGTTCTCTTGTTCCACGAAACTCAGCATGGAGCGTTTCGTTAACTGGTCGAGCGATCCCTGACTGACCAGTCGTTCCTTACGATGGCTGATGCCGAAGAAGAGGTAGAACACCAGTCCAATCACAGGTACGAAGATGATCACCAGCGCCCACGCCATCGTCTTGGCAGGCTGCCGGTTGTCCATCACCACGTGGATGACTGCCGTAGCGACGACAGCCCACATGAGGGTGACACCTATGATATATAGTAGTGACTGCATCCTTTTTCTTAACGTCCCAGCTCCTTTCCTAACTGCTGGAATATCTTGTTGGCTTCCATGTATTCGTTTACCAGCTCCTTCATCCTATTTGCGTCAGGATGTTCTTTCAGCTCGCGGTTGATGTCCTTCAGTCGCTGCTGTACGATGATGTAGCGGAAGTCAAGCAGCAGGTGCTCGACGTTCTGCCGAAGTCCCTGTTCCGTATGTTTCATCTCGAAGCCCTTGCCCAGCTGGTAGTCGTCTACGACGAGGCGGGTGGCGAGTTGACTGATATCCACGTCAGGGTGCTGGGTGAAGTAGGCCTCTGCCTTGAATCCCTCCTCTGCCGAGTGTTCTACGGCCTCCTGCAGGATACGGTTGTAGATGTCCTGTCCGAACGCCAGATTATCGCAGTTGAAGGAATAGTCCACATACTGTGCCACGTTCAGGTCGATGAAGTCACCGTCCTGTGTCTCCACTCCCTTCACGATCACCTCGTCGCCGTGACGGATAATCTGCTGGATGAGGATGCGCTCCACGGTGGCAGTCTGTTCCTGAGGCGTATGCAGGCCGATGGGCTCTGCCGGCTTTTGCGTTTCCTGCTGGCGTGCGTCGCGCTCAGCCTCTTTCCGTTGTTCCTCCTTGTCGCCGGCAATGTATTTGTTGGTCTGCGTGATGAGGGTGCGCTCGTCCACCTCCAGGCGTCGTGCACAGTCTGTGATATAGGCGGAGCGTACGATGGAGTCGGGTATGACACTCACGCTGCGTACGATGGAGTTGATGGCTTCGGCACGCTTGATGGGGTCTTTCACGCCCTTCAGCAGCAGGTCGGTCTTAAACTGGATAAAGTCGGTCTGGTGGTCTTCGATATACTGCTTGAACTCGGTGGCGGTATGCTTGCGGGCAAACGAGTCAGGGTCGTCGCCGTCAGGCAGTAGCAGCACCTTCACGTTCATACCTTCCTGCAGTAGCATATCCGTACCACGCATCGCCGCATGGATGCCGGCTTCGTCGCCGTCGTAGAGTAGGGTGATGTTCTGGGTGAACCGTCGCAGCAGTCGGATCTGGTAGACGGAGAGTGCCGTTCCTGAGTTGGCCACCACATTTTCCAGTCCGCACTGGTGCATCGCGATCACGTCGGTATAGCCTTCTACCATATAAACCGCATCTTCCTTGACGATGGCTTTCTTTGCCTGATAGATGCCGTAGAGCTCACGTTCCTTGTGATAGATCTCTGAGTCGGGCGAGTTGACGTATTTCTGTTGTACGCCCTTGGTGGCGGAGTCCAGCTTACGTCCGCCGAAGGCCACCACCTTGCCGCTCACGTTCAGCCAGGGGAAGATGGCACGACCTGCAAAGCGGTCTATGAGTTGGCTGTTGGCATTTGGCTGTTGGCTGTTGGCTTCACGTTGGTAGCATAACCCCGTTTTGATAAGATATTCATCCTTGTAGCCTTTGCGCTTGGCCTCGTTGGCCAGTGCGTCGCGCTTGTTGAGGGCGAAGCCCAGCTGGAACTTCTTGATGATGTCGTCGCGGATGCCACGACTACGGAAATACTGTTTGCCGATGGCCTGTCCGTCCACGTCGTTCTGCAGTATCTCGTGGAAATACTGGCAGGCCCACTCGTTGACGATGAACATCGACTCGCGGTCGCTCTGTTCCCTTTTCTCTTCGTCGGTGAGCTCGCGCTCCTGTATCTCGATGTTGTATTTCTTGGCCAACCAGCGCAGCGCCTCAGGGTAGGTAATCTGCTCGTGCTTCATCAGGAAGTTGACGGCATTGCCGCCTTCGCCGCAGGCAAAGCAATGGCAGATCTGTTTCGAGGGCGATACCATGAACGAGGGCGTCTTGTCGTCGTGGAAGGGGCACAATCCTTTGTAGTTAACCCCCGCCTTGCGCAGGTTAACGAACTCGCCCACCACATCCACGATGTTCGTGGCATCCAGGATCTTGTCAATGGTCGCCCTGTCGATCATAGCTTTTTAGTGGTTGATGTCGACTGTATTTTCTGCCCCATCATGTTCTGGTTCTTCTCTGTCTGGATGCTCTTCATCCATCCGTCGGCATCCAGCTCGTAGGTGGTTTTCGAGGTGCTTTCAAACTTCATGGTCGACATCACCAAGTCGATGTTCTTTTTGACCATCTCAGCCTGTTCAGGAGCCGTTTTCTCTACCATCTTGATAATCTTCTCCTTCAGTTCCTCCTTCGTCATGTCGAGTGTCTTCGAGCATACGATGGCCTTGCCCAGCATGAAGTAGCTGGCCTTCATCTTCAAGCCCTGGTTGTCGATGAAACTCTCCGTCAGCCCGCTGGTGATGGTCTTGCCGTTCAGGGTCAGCGGACTGTCTTCTGTTTTGTAGGCATCGATGAGCGCTTTCTCAGTAACGCTTTCCGTCACCTGTGCTATCAGCTTGTCCTTGGGCATCATGCTACCCAGCTGGGGGATGGCCTGAAGGAGCTCGTCCACCAGTCCCTCGGCAGCCTGGGTGGTCCTTTGCTTCACTTCTTCAAAGTTGATGATATTTGTCGGTGTGCCGTTGGCGTCAGTCTTCAGCTTCATCTCAACACCCTTCATCATGTTCTGTGCGATAGCCAGCAGCTTACCAGTGATGTCGTTGGCATCCGCATCCGTCGTGACGTCTTTCACAAGTATGGTGATGATGGCTCCGTCCTTCGTCACATCGCTCACTGTATATTCCGTGGTCGAAGTGATATTCACAGGCTTGCCGGAAGCGTCTATCTTACTGACGTCCGAATACACCGCCTTGAAACCGTTTACCAGTTTCGGAGCTACCTTTACTTGGGCCTGAGCCACCATTGCTGTCAGCACTACTGCTGCAATCATTAAGAATTTCTTCATCGTTCAAATTGTTTTATGGTTATCATTTAGGTTGCAAATTTATAAATAAAATCCGACATTGTCAAAAAATCCCCCAAAAAACAGAAGACAAAAATAAAATCTTTTGGGTGGGCGACAAACAAAAAAACGTATGGTGTATGGCTGTTTGAAAAAAATGCTTATCTTTGCAATGCGTAAAGCGTGAGTGTACCAAAACTAAAAAGGAAACTAACAATGAACTATAAAAATTACATCAAAGGCTGTATTTTGTTGTTTGCGCTGAGCATGAGTAGCGTGGCGGCCTATGCTGCCGATGACGATGACATCATCGAGTTTCAGGGCGACCGCTATGTCATTCATGTGGACAGGATGCATCCTGACAGTGAGATGACCTTGCTCGACGTGTTGAACACCTGCCCTGAGTTCCTGTCAATCAACGGCAAGAAGATAGACCAGAATTATAAGTTGCGTACTGACAACATCGACCTCGTTGTGGATGCCGAATCATTCTTGGCCCATGTGAAGGCGTGCGAGATAGACCACATCCAGATTTGTAGCAACACCTCTGTAGCAAAAGCTGTGAATGGTACGAAAGGTGTGATAGACATCTATTATCGCAATGACAGCAAGAACGATGGCAAGGTGGCGCTTTCGGGCAGCACCTATGGCAATGGTATGCTCTACGCCGATGTGGCTAATAGGAGCGAGAAACTCACTGTGCAGGCCTATGCCTTGGCCCGCAGTTCCTATGGCAAAGCCTATCCCACCGATGTGTATAAAATGACTGACCGCGGATTGGCAGAGAATGTGCACCTCAGCTTAGACTGGAAGATTAGCAAGAACGACAGACTCTTCATCAAGGCCTATCAGGAGTTTGACAACAACAAACAGAAAATCTTCGCCCCTGACTTGGTCGAGACTCACCCATACTATAATCGTTACGTTGGTCTCGTGCTGTCCTACTCCCACACCTTCAGGAACGATGCCATTCTCTTTGCCGAGATAGGTGCCGACTACACCAGAGAAACCGACGACGGCTCCAAGATGGGCGACAGCTATCCCTACGGATTTATCGAATTCAACACCCCTCTCTTCACTCCCGATCTCTGGCTGATGATTGGAGCCGAGATGGACCATGAGAATACCTGGCATATCGGCGAGAATCGCGAACAGTACCTGAAAACCGACTTCTACGCACAGCTCGATTATACCCACGGGCCGTGGGTGCTGACGCTGGGCGACCGCTTCCGCATGATGAACTATTGGAATCGGCAGTACGACTCGGATGACCAGAGTCTATGGACGCATGGACGCAGCAACCACTCTTATCTGGCCAGTGTGGGCTACAAGGCAGGGCGCCATTTCGTTCAGGCGCTGTTTGCCCGCCGCAACTTCGTGCCGGAGATGAGCGACTTCCTGGTGGACGAGACAGCCCCTACGACAGCCCTGCGTTACGACGCTGACAGCTACAGTACCAACCTGGCTCATCAGGCAGTGTTGCGCTATTCGTACCAGCAGAAACACTTCTTCTATCACACCAGCGTGGAAAGTACCTGGTATAGTCATCTGCCTGGTCCTAACAACATGCTGCTGGGCTTCAGGAACTCTGTCTATTGGAAGACTGGTCCTTGGGAACTGACGCTGGGCGCTAACTACTATTACCAGCACAAAAGTGCAGGTGCGGACACCGCTTCAGACCACGACAACTTCGTTACGCTGAAGTTTGTCCCCGTACTGAATCTGCCCAATGGCTTCCGCCTGTCCTCGACGCTACTGTACAGCAGCCGCCGCAATATGGACGACCAGCATGCCCACTTCTTTGCCACCATCAAGGCCAACAAGCAGTTGGGTAAGAAGTGCAATGTCTTTGCCGAATTCCACGATATGGCTGGCTACGTTACAGGTTCCTGGTCGCAGCTCGCCAGTCTTTATCAGAACCGTGCTCTGGGCATAGGGGCGACGTTTTATCTGTTTAGGTAAAAAAGTAATAATGTAAAAAAACGAATGATGAAAATTGAATCAAAATTAGAATCTGTAAGAAAGGGGAAGCCTAAATGGGCGACATACCTGTCGCTGATAGCCGTGCTGCTGTTCATGGGGCTTCTGCATTATGCCGTATGCGTCAATAATATGCCCGTGAAGAATACCGTATGGGCACTGACTCCTGCCCTCATGGCCATCTCGCTGGCTCTGATTACGAAGGATGTGTACAGCTCGCTGTTCATTGGCGCACTGACGGGTGCCGTGCTCATCGCAGACTTCGAACCAGTGGGTGTCACCGACAAACACCGCATCAGTCGTGCCAAGCTGGCCTACCTCATCGACTCCACGGCAGCCCCCATCTGCATCATTGCCCCCATCTCGTCGTGGGCTGCAGCGGTAGCGGGATTCGTCAAAGGCGAAAACGGCATCCACATCTTCATCCAGTCCATTCCCTTTTACTTCTATGCCATGCTGACCTTGGTGATGATGGCTTTCATCATCTTCATGAAGATGGACTATGGTCCCATGCTGCTCCATGAGAACAATGCCCGTCAGGGCGACCTCCTCACTAGCGGCAAGGGCAAGCAGCCCCCTGCAGAGAGCCCGAAGGAGGAGCACGTAGGACGCGTGTCAGACTTGGTCGTCCCCGTCGTGCTGCTCGTTACCGGCTGTGTCATCGGCATGATCTACACAGGCGGCTTCTTCCAAGGCAAGAGCTTTGCTGAAGCCTTTGCTGCCAGCGATGCCTCTGTGGGGCTGGTCATGGGCTCTTCCGTAGCTCTCGTCACCACCATTGCCTACTACCTGCTGCGCCAGTCGCTGTCGTTCGCCGACTGCATGGAATGCCTGCCGGAGGGTTTCAAACAGATGGTTCCAGCCATGCTCATCCTGACGTTTGCATGGACGCTGAAGAGCATGACAGACAGTCTGGGAGCGGCTACCTATGTTGCCAGTCTGGTGGAGCACTCTGCCGCAGGACTCATGGGCTTCCTGCCTGCCATCATCTTTGTCGTAGCTGTTGGCTTGGCCTTTGCTTCTGGCACGTCGTGGGGCACGTTCGGCATTCTCATACCTATCGTGGTGTCCTGCCTCCAGGAAGTCGACCCACAACTCATGATTATCTCCATCTCTGCCTGTATGGCTGGAGCGGTATGTGGCGACCATTGCTCGCCCATCTCCGACACCACCATCATGTCGTCGGCAGGTGCACAGTGTGATCATATAAACCACGTCACCACCCAGTTGCCCTACGCATTGACGGTTGCCTCCGTGTCGTTCTTTACATTCCTCTTGGCAGGCTTCATCAAGAATGCATTGCTATCCCTCCTGTTCGGTATCGTGGCGCTCTTCCTGCTTCTGGTATTCATCCGCCGCAGGTACTCCTCACGACAATCAACCGTATCTTGCAAACATCATAAATAGAAATGAATATGAACCTGAAAAGAATGTTTTGTCTGACCCTGCTCATACCATCTGTCAGCGTGTGGGCACAGACCGATTCCGCCACAGTTGACAAGGTCAACACGCTGACCTTGGGCCTGAACTTTATGGCACATGGAGAAATCGCAAGAGGCGGTCTGCCTAAGGACGGGGATAATGTAGTGGAAGACAAGTCGAATTTCATTCTTGGACGTACCCGTCTGATCCTGGACTATTCAAGGCCCTATCTGCAGGCTCATATGGTCATTCAGAATCAGGCTATCTGGGGCATGAGTGGAAATCAGACGCTCAAGCTCTATGAGGGCTGGGTGAAGGCGACGGCTAATAACGGTCTTTTCGCACAGATTGGTCGTATCGCCCTGTCTTATGACGATGAGCGTATCATCGGTACCAACGACTTTGCGATGGCTGCGCTGTCGCACGACGTCCTCCGAGTGGGATACGAAGGGCATGGTCATAAGGCGCATGCTATATTGGCATACAACCAGAGTGCCGACAATGTCTATACGAGTACCTATTATGACAATGGCTCGCAGTTGTACAAGACGATGCAGACCGTGTGGTATCACTACGATGTACCCAAGTTCCCGTTAGGCGTATCGTTGCTCTTCATGAACATAGGAATGCAGTCAGGCGAGAAAGAAAACGTGAGCAATCCGCCTTCGACGGAGTACCAGCAGATGTATGGCGGATACGTGAACTATCATCCCAAGCATCTGACGTTGGAAGGTGCCTATTATCGGCAGGGCGGTAAGTTTGTCGACCCCGTGGTGAAGCAGGCTGGTAAGATTGATGCCTGGATGGCCAGTGTGAAAGCCACCATCCAACCCACCGACAACTACGGCTTTACGTTGGGCTACGACTATCTGAGCGGTGACGATTATGTGCCTGTGACTTATGGCGGTGAGATAGGATTGCCCTGGCATGAGGTGGTAAAGGGCTTCACTCCCTTATACGGCTCACGTACCAAGTTCTATGGCATCATGGACTATTTCTATGAAAGTGCCTATACCAACGGCTTTACGCCAGGTCTGCAGAATGCCTTCGTAGGAGTCTTCGGATGTCCTGTTAAAAAGCTCGACTGCAGTGCGACCTATCACTATATGGCTGTGGCAACGGAGTTGCACAACCTGAATCGCACGCTGGGACATTGTGTCGATCTGCAGGCCGAGTACCATTTTACAAAGGACATCTCGCTCGTGGCAGGTTATACGATGATGTTCGGAACGGAGACGATGGACCGCTTGAAACAGGGTAATGACAACAAGGCAGCCCGTTGGGGATGGTTCTCGCTCGTCATTTCGCCACGCCTATTTTCCACAAAATTCTGATGCAATAAAAGGCGGTTTCGCTTAAAAGAATGGGTGTTTCGTTGAATGATTTTGCCAGAGTCGGGCAATCTTCCTACCTTTGCAGCGAACAAAAGAGATTGTTTCAGGATAACCACTAAGTTTGATATAAGGTTAGTAGTAATATAATGATTATAGCTTTAGGTTAGTTAGTTTTTTTTCATAAGTAGCACATTATTTGTGGTTTCCAATAATTCCCCGTCGAGATGACGGGGTTTTTTGGTTTTGTATGGCGTCAAGGGACTGGTACTTATCGTCAAGATGGTCAGCATCATCATGGCTAGCGGAGCCAGGCGGATGGAATAAGTGCCACAATTTGTCGTGTTTTTTACAAAATTTCAAAGATCGCTTTTATATATTGATTCCGACTTCATTTTTGCGCGCTGGGCAGGCTGAAATTTTTAGTGCACCTGAAAACATTTTTTTCCTGCCTTGTGCGCTCAAATCCATCTTCTTGTATGCATGGCAAAGGTAATAAAATTTCATTGCGGTCTACGAATGTTTTCCCCAGAATTTTTTCATTCCCTGCTAATATTTTTATTTTTTTCGTTTTGACATTTGCGGTCAAGATGGTCACGATGGTCATTTGTCAAAATCGAAAACAGATTGCTAATATTCAATTACTTTAATATAAATATATATATTTATATTAAAGTAAACAAAAACAGAGTTCCGAAATTGATTTTGACCATTTTGACTTTGACCAAAATGACTACAGTTTTTGCTTCGTTTTCTGAAATCATCGATTTCATCGGGATTTCGGGGTCTGTCCCCCATTTAAATGCGCCAAGATTCCACCCTTTTTCTTGCTAAAAACACTCACAAAACGTGATGCAGGCCATCAGAAATATGGATTCTGCATAGGAAAAAGTATGTGGGTCCAAATTTGGACCCACATCCCTATTTCTTCCGTCGGTGCTGAAGTTGTTTGACTACTTAATCAGATTGCCCAGAATATCGCGGGTCAGCTCCTTCGTAACGGAACGGGTGGCTGCGCTGGTGGCATTCTTTACCACACGACCTGTAGCGGAGGTGCGTGACTTGGTCTTCTTGCCTGTTACCTTGTCGCTGACGTAGGTGCCGAGAATGGCAGCCAGTGTAGAGGTGATGGCGGTGATGATGGCCTTGAACACCTTCGACATGATGCCGGGCTTTTTCTTCTCTTCTTTCTGTTCTTCCTTCTCGCTGACGGCAACCTCTGCGGCCTCGGCTTCTGCGAGGGCTCTCTCCTCGGCTTCTTTCAACAACACTTCGAAGGCACTCTCACGATCGACGGGGGTGTCATATTTGCCATAGATGCGGCTCTGCTTGATGATGTCGAGGCGCTGTCCCTCCGTGATGGCTCCAATCTGGGAGAGGGGGAAGAGCACCTTGGCACGCTCAACGACGGAAGGAGCACCTTTCTCGTCGAGGAAGCTGACCAGTGCCTCACCCGTCTCGAGGTTCATGATGGCCTCGTCGGTTTTGAAGGCAGGATTGGCGCGGAAGGTATCGGCAGCGGTCTTGACGGCCTTCTGGTCCTTCGGTGTATAGGCACGCAGGGCATGCTGCACGCGGTTGCCCAACTGGCCGAGAATAATCTCAGGAATGTCTGACGGACTCTGGGTGATGAAATAGATGCCCACACCCTTCGAACGGATGAGTCGGATGACCTGCTCAATCTTGTCGAGCAGTGCTTTCGAGGTATCGGTAAACAGCATGTGAGCCTCGTCGAAGAAGAACACGAGCTTCGGCAGTTCCATATCGCCAACCTCAGGCAGGGTGGTGTAGAGCTCGCTGAGCAGCCACAACAGGAAGGTGGAGTATAGCTTGGGCTGCAGCATCAGCTTGTCGGCAGCCAGCACATTCATCACACCCTTGCCGCCCTCCGTCTGCATGAGGTCGTAGATGTCGAACGAGGGCTCGCCGAAGAACTTGTCGGCACCCTGGCTCTCCAGCTGCAGCAAGGCGCGCTGGATGGCTCCGATGGTGGCAGACGAGATGTTGCCGTATTTCGTGGTATATTCCTTGGCATGCTGCGACACCCAGTCGAGCATCGAACGCAGGTCTTTCACGTCGATGAGCAGCAGTCCGCGCTCGTCGGCAATGCGGAACACGATGTTCAGCACGCCGTCCTGCGTCTCGTTGAGACCCATCAGGCGACTGAGCAGCTGCGGACCCATCTGCGAGATGGTGGCACGCATGGGGTGTCCCTGTTCGCCAAAAACATCAAAGAAACGCACTGGGCACGACTGGAACTCAGGATTCTCAATGCCGAACTCAGGGAGTCGCTTCTCGATGAAACCACTCATCTTGCCCACCTGAGAGATACCAGAGAGGTCACCTTTCATGTCGGCCATGAAACAGGGTACACCAGCCTGACAGAAGGTTTCTGCCATCACCTGCAGGGTAACGGTCTTACCCGTTCCTGTGGCTCCGGCAATGAGTCCGTGGCGGTTGGCCATCTTACCAGTAATCGAAAGCGCTCCGTTGGCGCAATGGGCGATATACAGCCCGCGTTCTTTGTCTAACATAATTTATAGTTTAGTGTTTATAGTTTAGAGTTTAGAGGTTTGCAAGCTCCATCACTTTATCGACAGCAGCGCTGAGTCCATCGACACTCTTACCGCCAGCCTGGGCGAAGTGAGGCTGACCACCGCCACCACCCTGGATGAGTTTGGCCGCCTCGCGAACCATCTGACCTGCGTTCAGGTTGTGGTCGCTGACCATATCGTCGCTCATCATGATGGTGAGCTGGGGCTTCTGGTTGTCGTGCGAGCCGATGACGCAGAGCAGGGAGCCCTCGACAGCAGCACGTAGCTTGAAGGCGAGGTCCTTGGCAGCGGCAGGAGCCATAGGTGCTACAGCGGTGATGACCTTGACACCATTCACCTCGCGAGCCTTCTCGACGAGGCGCTGGGCAGCGCGCTCGACGGCCTGTGCCTGGAAACCTTCAATCTCCTTCTTCATGGCGTCGTGCTCGTCGATATACTTCTGGATAACGCCCTGCAGGTCCTTCGCATTGTTGAAGAACGACTTGATGTTCTTGAGGATGTCCTCCATCTGGTAGAGACGCTCTTCGCAATCCTTACCCGTAGTGGCCTCGATACGGCGGATGCCGGCAGCCACAGAGCTCTCAGAGAGAATCTTGAAGAAACCGATGCGACCTGTTGAGGTGGCGTGAATACCACCGCAGAACTCACAAGAAGGACCGAAGCGAACCACACGGACCTTGTCGCCGTACTTCTCGCCGAAGAGGGCGATGGCACCGAGCTGCTTGGCTTCCTCGAAGGGAACGTCGCGATGCTCGTCGATGTGGATGTCCTGACGGATCATATCGTTCACCATGCGCTCTACCTCGCGCAACTGCTCGTCGCTGACCTTCTCGAAGTGGGAGAAGTCGAAGCGCAGGGTGTCAGGTGATACGAATGAACCCTTCTGCTCTACGTGGTCGCCCAGAATCTGCTTCAAGGCGTAGTCGAGCAAGTGGGTAGCGGTATGGTTGGCTGCAGAGGCGTTGCGCTTATCAGTATCCACGCAAGCCATAAACTCGGCAGCGGGATCCTTCGGCAACTGCTTCACGATGTGTACGCTCTGGTTGTTCTCGCGCTTGGTATCGATGATGTCGATGGTCTCGTTTTCGTTGCAGAGCACGCCGCAATCACCTACCTGTCCACCCATCTCACCATAGAATGGTGTGGCGTCGAGGACGAGCTCGTAGAACTCGTTCTTCTTCTGCGTCACCTTGCGGTAGCGCAGGATGTGACAGTTGTATTCTGTATAGTCGTAGCCGACGAACTGTTGTTCACCAGCCTGCAGTTCCGTCCAGTCGCTGTTCTCCACAGCTGCGGCATTGCGGGCACGCTCCTTCTGTTTCTGCATCTCGACGTTGAACTGTTCCTCATCAACGGTAAAGCCGTTCTCACGACAAATGAGCTCGGTGAGGTCGAGGGGGAAACCGTAGGTATCGAACAGACGGAAGGCCTGGACACCATCCAATACGAGAGGTGAGGGGTTAGAGGTGAGAGGTGAGTTAGCTGCCGCCTTCTCTTTTATTTCGGTCATAGCCTTATCAAGCAGGGCGATACCCTTATCCAGGGTGCGCAGGAAGCTGTCTTCCTCTTCCTTGATGACTTTGGTAATCAACTGCTGCTGGGCCTTCAACTCAGGGAAGGCATCGCCCATCTCATAAACGAGGGTGGGGACGAGTTTATAGAGGAAACCATCCTTCTGATTGAGGAAGGTGTAGGCATAGCGCACGGCACGACGCAGAATACGACGAATGACGTAGCCAGCCTTCGCATTCGAGGGCAGCTGACCATCAGCAATCGAGAAGGCAACGGCACGCAGGTGGTCGGCACAGACGCGCATGGCGACGTTGATTTGTTCTTGGTTTGAACTAGTTGCACTAGTCTGACTAGTAGCACTAGCTTCCTCTTCGAAGGTATAGTACTTCAGACCCGTGATGTCCTGCTCGGCCTTGATGATGGGCTGGAAGACATCAGTATCGTAGTTGGAGTGCTTGCCCTGCATCATGCGGACCAGACGCTCGAAGCCCATACCGGTATCGATGACGTTCATCGACAGCTTCTCGAGGCTGCCGTCAGCCTTGCGGTTGAACTGCATGAATACGAGGTTCCAGATTTCGATGACCTGTGGGTCGTCCTGATTGACGAGTTCACGACCCGTTTTGCCTGAGGCGGCTTTCTGCTCAGGAGTACGAGAGTCGACGTGAATCTCGGAGCAAGGACCGCAGGGACCCGTATCGCCCATCTCCCAGAAGTTGTCGTGCTTGTTACCATTGATGATATGGTCCTCGGGCACGTGCTTCGCCCAGTATTTGGCAGCCTCGTCGTCGCGAGGGATGTTTTCTTCGGGTGAACCCTCAAAAACGGTAACATAAAGGTCCTCAGGATTCAACTTCAGCACATCCACCAGGTACTCCCAGGCCATATCGATGGCGCCCTCCTTGAAGTAGTCGCCAAACGACCAGTTGCCCAACATCTCGAACATGGTGTGGTGGTAGGTGTCGTGACCTACCTCTTCCAGGTCGTTGTGCTTACCACTGACGCGCAGACACTTCTGGGTATCGGCACGGCGGCGCGGCTCTGGGTCGCGAGTACCCAAAATAATATCTTTCCACTGGTTCATACCTGCATTGGTGAACATCAGGGTGGGGTCGTCTTTGATTACCATAGGGGCAGAGGGCACGATAGCATGCTGCTTCTGCTCGAAAAACTTCTTGAACGATTCACGAATCTCGTTAGCTGTCATCATCTTTTTCTTCCTTTTTTTTAATTTAGGTGCAAAGGTAGTATAATTCAGATGAACTACCAAATTTATTTAAGTATTTCGATATGGATATGACCACTTTTCAGTCCATCGGAAGAGCATTGTAATGAGAGGTCTCCTGCGTTCCGATTGCTCTGAACCAGCACTTGGGCAAGTCCGTTGAAGGCAGGAATACGGAACTCCTTGCAGTCTTTATCCTTGGGATGGTCGGCACCCAGATAGGAGGGGTCGCCATTGCCAGCTCCGATGATGCGTCCGTTGCCCTCCAGACGGAAGGTCAGCATGGGACAGGCATCAGGAACGAGACGGCCTTTGGCATCCAGAATCTCTATCGTGACGACAGCCACATCGCGTCCGTCGGCAGTGATGGCAGGGCGGTTGCTCTTGACGATGATTTTATCAGCAGGCTTGGTGGTCTCGATGGTTTCTGTGAGGATGCGCTTACCGTTCTTATAGCCCACAGCCACCACCTTTCCAGGCTGGTAGGTGGCCTTCCACTTCAGGTGTCCGTTACGAGGCATTGTCTGACGACCCAGATTCTTGCCGTTGACAGTCAGTTCCACCTCGTCGCAGTTGCTGTATGCCCACAGCTCAATCTCCTCGCCCTCGTGACCCTGCAGGTTCCAGTGGGGGAAGATATGCAGGGTGGGCTCATTCGTCCACCACGACTTCAGATACCACGCCTCGTCCTTCCAGAATCCGCAGTAGTCGAGGATGCCAAACTCAGAGTCGGTAGCAGGATATTTCAAGGGGTTCGGCTCACCACGATAGTCGAAGCCTGTCCAGTAGAAGAGTCCTGCTGCCCAAGGGCGGTCGGCATAGAACTGCCAGCCGCGTTCGATGACATTCTCGACATGATGAGGGGTGGTATCGCGATTCATGGAGACCATTCTGCCTGGTTGGTCAGGACTGTTGAAATAGACACCACGGGTGCCACAGCCTGTCGTCTCCTCTGTACCAACGATTTTCCACGTGGGATTGGCCTTCTTGCGGTTGTCGACATCATTCTGCACGATATAGTTGAAACCAACCACATCGAGTCCCTTGATCATTTCCTTGCCTCCTGCATTGGCGATGGTGGAATGACGGGTGGGGTCCAGCAGACGGGTATATTCACGCATGGCGGCAGCAATACGGGTACCTTGAACGGTATTCTCGATGCCCCATTCCTCATTGCCGTCGCTCCAGAGAATGACGGAGGGGTGGTTGCGGTCGCGTTTAATCATATTCTCCAACAGGCGCAGATGTTCCGTATTGACACCAGTCAGACGGTTCTCGTCGATAACCAGGATACCCTCACGATCGCAGACGTCCAACTGGGCAGGCGTCATCGGATTGTGGGAGGCACGATAGGCATTACAGCCGAAAGCTTTCAGCTGTTGGACGCGCCATTCCATCAACGCTTCAGGAATAGCCGCACCAACGCCTGCATGATCCTGGTGCATATTGACGCCCTTCAGTTCGAGGGGCTTACCATTGAGGATGAATCCTTTGTCGGCATCAAACTCCACCTTACGGATTCCTGTTGGGGTGATATACTCATCAACCACCTTGTTGTTGACCAATACCTTAGTGACAACCTGATAGAGATAAGGATCGTCAGGACACCACAGGCGAGGCTCGAAAACCGTCATCAGTTGTTTGCACTTGAGGGTCTGCTTGCCTTTGAGTTCTAAAATCTCACGGGCAGCATAGTCAACATCCTTTCCTTCGGCATCTACCAGTTTCGTGGCGACGATACAGGTCTGTGGCTCAAGGCTGCTGTTGTGCACTTCTGTCTCTACAGTGACTGGAATCTTGAGATAAGGTTCCTCGACGTCGGCATAGACGAAGGTGCCAAAGGGTGCCACGCTGACAGTTCCCGTCTTGATGAGCCAGGCATCACGATAGATACCTGCTCCCTCATAGAACCAGCCTTCTTCCAAGGTGGCATCGGCACGGACACAGATGAGGTTATCGCCTCCGTAGTTGACATATTCTGTGACGTCATAGACCTGAGTAGCATAACCGCTGGGTTCTGTACCCATATAGAAGCCGTTGAACCAGACACGAGCATTGCGGAAAATGCCGTCGAACTGGATGAGAATGCGCTTACCGAGGTCGTCCTTGGCGATGGGGAGTATCTTGCGATACCAGCCTACACTGGTCTCTGGATATTTATATCCCACTGTCTTATAGCCGTGAGAATGACTGGCCTCAGAGGCATAGGGCAGGGTAGTCGCCCAGTCGTGGGGAACTCGCACTTCTTCCCATTTCGAGTCGTCAAACTTCATGGCGTAGGGGCCTTCGTTATGGATGGAATTGGCTTTGGTCAGGTAGTTAAAATACTCCGTTCCGCATCCGAAGTCCTTGGCGGGGTCGGAGGCATTTCCAAAGGCAAATTTCCATCCCTCGTCCAGTCGGATGGTCTCACGAACGTTTTGTGCACTCAAGGTTAGGGCTGTCATCCATACAGCCGCCAGCATCATCAGTTTTCTTAGGTTCATATTGAAATTGTAATGGTTTTAGTCTTGAAATATTCTAATAATAGGTGATGGCCCTTTCTTGGATATAGTATTCTTTGCTGTAATCCTTGGAAGGATTCTCGTTGCCTTCGTATTCTTCGGTGGTCTGCATGATGTCGAAATACATCTCACGTGCTGTCCAGTTGCCTTTCTCGTCGAACTTCGTGTATTTATAGCGGATATCCGTCTTATAGATATCGGCACAGGCTTGTCCGTCGATATGCATGCTGCTTGGATAGAGTTGGTCGTCCTTATAGGTGAGGGCGTAACTTTCGCCTTCTTCCCAGCCACCCCATTCAATGGATTTGATACGTCCCTGCTTGTCGTATTCGAACGTATAGTCGTAACCTTCCCAGTGGTTCGCATTCTCGCGATTGCTATATGAGATGATGCGTCCCTCTTTGTCGCGGGTCATCTTTGATTCCTTGGAGCGTCCCTTGATGAACTTACCGTCGGCATCATAGACATAGGGATTGGCGTAGGAGTCCAACGTCACACGTCCCTTCTCGTCGAAGGTGGTGAGGCTGTCCGTTCTGTTGGACTTTTCTCCCTTAACCAGCTTGTCGCCTTCAAGTGTCGCCATATAGGTAGTTGTCACCACTTTTGCTACGCAACCATTAAAGCCAAATGTCTTGGCATCGGTGGTGTTGTAGTCTTTGTTAAGGTTTTCTTCCTCTGCTGCCAGCGTATCGGCTACTGCCGTACTGTCGTTGGTACCTTCGGCACCGTTTGTCTTGCCGTTTTGTTTGCAGGAACTCACCACGAGAGCAAGGGCGAGCGTTGTCAGAAGAAATAGGTTCTTTTTCATTGTTGCAAATTTTAGGTAAAGTTTATTTTTGTGTACAAAGATAATCCAAAATGAGAGAAAAACCAAATATTTTTGTTCTTTTCAAAAAAGATTCGTATCTTTGCATCAGTAAATATTGAGAATTATGGCACTGAATCTGAACAAGAACCTGAAGTTGTACTACTCCATCAAGGAGGTGGCAGAGATGTTTGGCGTGAATGAGAGTACCCTTCGCTATTGGGAGACGGAGTTCCCCTATCTGAAGCCCAAGACCAGCGGTCCTGCCAAGATTCGTCAGTATCAGCAGAAGGATATTGACCAGATTCGCCTGATTCATAACCTCGTGAAGGTGCGTGGTTTCAAACTCGCTGCCGCCAAGAAGATTATCAATGCCAATCGTGATGGTGCTGATAAAAAAGCAGAAGTGCTCACGAAACTGATTGATGTTCGTGAGCAACTCTATGCGTTGAAGAAGCAGATGGACTATCTGCAGTAACTTCTATTTCTCCGGATTCCAAGTATTGTTGATGCGGAATACGTTTTCCAACGTAATCTGCTGGGCTTCCTTTTTCGTCAACTGGCGGCTCCAGCTGGCGCGCTTATCAGTAGCGGCACCTTCTCCGCGATTGTTATATTCCAGATAACGTGCGGTCTTCTCACGTTCTTTCTGCCAGTTGTGCCAACCCTCAGGACGAATCTGACGGGGCAGTTCGCAGTTCATGAAGAGTGTATAGCCGTAGTCGCGCCAGGGGCGACCCAGGTACAGCTTCGTGACATTAGCGGCGCAGGTGATGCAGCAGTTGTTGAAGATATAGCCGTAGGGAACATCCTGTGGCGTTGAGGCTGCTGTGATATAGGAGTCTGCCTTGCAGAAAATATCACATTGCTCAAACCAGGCTGTAGAAGGTCCGAAGATAAAGTCGGTGGTACCCTCGATATAACAGTCCTTGAAATACAGGCGGGAGTTCGCATTGCCCGTATAAATCGTGTCCTGATGTCCCAGGAAGCGACAGTTGATGAAGGTCAGCTGATCACCTTCCGTATGCAGGGCTACAGCCTGTCCCAGACGGGCGGAATTATTTTCAATGGTGATGTCTTTCAGGGTGATTTTGCTGCCCTGAATCTTCAGCGTGTAAGTGCGGAAGGTGCCCATTCCCTTTCCGATGGCAGGCAGGAAAATGTTGGCGTGATCGTCCCATGTGATGATGGTCTCGTCGCGATCTTCTCCACAAATCTCGATGTTGGTCAGCCATTGCGGGATGACGAGTTTCTCCTTGTAGATACCTTTCTTGACATAGATGACCTTATGGTATTCCATAAAGGCACGGCATACCTCAATTGCCTCAGCGACGTTACGGAACTGGCCTGTACCATCACGTGCTACAACGAGGGTATCGGGGTTGTCATACTGGTCTTTTGCCTGAGCATTGGTGAGTGTCAGGAGAGCTAAGATTAGTGTTAGTAGTTTTTTCATATGGTTACATAATTTGTGTGACTTCTTGTAGTCCTTCTATGGTCTTGAGCTGGTCGATGATGGCTTTCACATCCTCTCGGTCGTGTACGCGCAGCTCGATGTCTCCGTCGAAGACTCCTTCCTCACTGGTAATCGTAAACTTATGCATATTGACACTCATCTGTGAGGAGATGATGCTGGAGATATCCATTACCATACCCATGCGGTCGATACCCTCGATATGGATGGTGGCATCGAAGAAGAGCCGCTTGTGCATATCCCATTTAGCATCCAGGATGCGGTTGCCGTAACTCGTCTTGAGCTTGGCTGCCACAGGACAATCGCGCTTATGGATTTCGATGCGTTTCTTGTTGTCGATAAATCCAAGGATGTCGTCACCAGGAATGGGGTGACAGCAATGACGGAACTTATACTGTCCGATATTATCGTCGTTGATGAAGATGGGCTTCTTGCGGTTGAATTTCTCTGGTACCACGAAGAGCTCCTGTGGATTGGTATCTTCTTTCTTGGTCTTGCTCTTGCCCAAGAAGGGTACCAGACGGCGCCATCCCTTCTTGTTATCATCGGAATTCTTCCCCTGTAACTCGTCCAGGTCTTTTTCTCCCAACAGGATGGTCTTCTCACCCAGAGACTGGAAGAATGACTCACGACTGCGTTCCTCGTGAAAGGCTGCCAGCTTATCGGCTACGGCTGTCGTATTCTCGATATCATTCTTCTGGAGGAAGGCATTCAGGATGTCTTCACCTTGTTTCTGTATCTCACGACTGTTGCGGCGTAGAATAGCCTGAATCTTGGCCTTTGCCTTTGCCGTAGATACGAAATTGATCCACGATGCCTGTACATGCTGTGCTTTGGAGGTCAGGATTTCCACCTGGTCACCGCTATTGAGCTTATGACTCAGGGGAACAAGTTTGTGATTCACCTTGGCACCAATACAGTGGGAGCCCAGGAAGGTATGGATGCTGAAAGCAAAGTCGAGGGCCGTACAACCGGTAGGCATTGTCTTAATCTCTCCCTTAGGGGTGAAGACAAAGATTTCCGAGGCAAACAGGTTGAGTTTGATGGCGTCGAGGAAGTCCATTGCATCAGGCTGTGGGTCATCAAGAATCTCCTTGATGGTACGCAGCCATTCGTTCAACTCCGTCTCGTCCTCCGTAAACTCTTTCTCCATTCCATCCTTGTATTTCCAGTGGGCGGCAAAGCCCTGCTCGGCAATCTCGTCCATACGGTCGGAGCGAATCTGCACCTCTATCCAGCGTCCTTGTTTTGACATCAGGGTGACATGCAGTGCCTGATAGCCGTTTGCCTTCGGGTGGTTCAGCCAGTCGCGCAGACGATCGGGATGTGACTTGTAAATCTTTGAGATAGCCACATAGATATTGAAGCATTCGTTGACTTCCTCTTCCCGTTTGTCAGGGGTGAAAATGATACGAACGGCCAGAATATCATAGACTTCATCAAAAGTAACATGCTTGTTCTGCATCTTGCTCCAGATGGAGTAGGGGGTCTTTACCCGTTCCTTAATCTGGTACTTGATACCCATCTGACGAAGCGACTCTTCTATGGGAGCAGTAAACTGGTCGAAGAGCTCATGACGAGAAGCCTCTGTAGAGGCGAGTTTCGATTTGATGCTCTTGTACTCGTCAGGATGCTCGTATTGGAAACTGAGGTTCTCCAGTTCTGACTTGATTTTGTAAAGTCCCAGACGATTGGAGAGGGGAGCGTAGATATAAAGGGTCTCACCTGCAATCTTGTATTGTTTGTTGGCAGGTTGTGACTCCAGCGTTCGCATATTATGCAGACGGTCACAGATTTTGATGAGGATTACGCGGATGTCGTCACTCATCGTCAGCAGCAGTTTCTTGAAATTCTCTGCCTGTGCCGAGGCCTGTTCGCCAAAGATGCCGCCACTGATCTTGGTCAGTCCGTCGACAATCTGTGCTATCTTGGGACCAAAGATGTTCTCGATGTCCTCAGTGGTATAGTCGGTATCCTCCACGACATCATGGAGCAGGGCGGCACAGATACTTGTAGAACCGAGTCCAACCTCTTCGCAGGCTATCTGTGCAACAGCAATAGGATGCATGATATATGGCTCACCAGAGAGACGACGCACTCCTTTGTGTGCCTGACGGGCAAAATTGAATGCCTTGGTGATGATATCCACTTTTTTGCGATGACGTGAGGCCAGATAGCTGTCCAGCAGATGCTGAAAGGCATCAGTAATCAGTTTTTCATCAGCATCTTCGCGAATTTTCTGCTCTTCGTCCATATACCTTTATTATATAATATAGTGACTATAGAAACTATAGGGATTATAGTGAATTATCTGCGTCTTTTCTTGGATGATTTACGACCTTTGGCCTTGCTCTTACTCTTTGCGGCACGTCCCTTCTTGGCCTTTGCTTTCTTACTGCCACGATGTGCCTTGCTGCGTGCAACACGACCTTTGCGCCCTTTCTTGTAAGAACGCTTGCTCTTATGATAGTAGGTCGGCGTGTAGTCGTTAACTTCCACGATGGCACGATTCGTCAGTAGTTCACTGGCTCTGTAGTTATAGATGGCATCCTCCATCTCGATGAACCTGTTGATGTCTGACTGTGGCAGGCGGAGTGCATAAGGCTCACTGTCACCAGGAATGATGTCGTGACGATACATGGGATTGAGGGCACGTAGCATCTCAATGTCAATGCCTAACACCTTTGCCACCTGTTCCAGATGCAGCTTCTTATGAACTATAATCGTATCTGTCTGTGCAGGCAGCTTACTACTCATTGGACAGATGTTGTGCAGGGAGTAATAGGTCATCATGTAGTTGGCTGCAATGAAGGCAGGCACATAACCACGGGTCTCCCTAGGCAGATAGGGGTAGATTTGCCAATAGTCCTTGGAACCGCCGGAACGCTGGATGGCTTTGCTGACATTACCAGGTCCGCAGTTATAGGCTGCTATCACCAAGTTCCAGTCGCCAAAGACCTTATACAGGTCGCTCAACAGATGGGCGGCTGCATAGGATGCTTTGATAGGATCACGACGTTCATCCACCAGAGAGTTGATCTTCAGATTGTATTGCTTACCTGTGGCAAGCATGAACTGCCAGAGACCAGTGGCACCCACACGGGAGACGGCACGGGGGTTCAGGGCAGACTCAATGACTGGCAGGTATTTCAGCTCAAGGGGAATCTGATAAGCCTCCAAAGCCTCCTCGAAGATAGGCATATAGAAATTACTGGCTCCCAATATGTAAGCGACTGTACCGCGCAGCCTGTTACAATATCTGTCAATGAAGTTCTGTACGATATTGTTATGGGCCATTTCCATAACGGTCGGCATACGTGACAGACGCTCGATGAAGACTTCTACAGGATAGGAGGGATTCTCATTCCGCATATTACAGTTGTCTGAGGTGAGATAGGTCTTCGACATATACTCATTCAGCAGACTGTCGAGGTCGTAAGTCATTGCTTCCGGGAAATCAATGACTTCCTCGTTACCACTTTGGTCAATGACTACAATCTCGTCTTCCTCATCGACATCATCTTCTTCATTTTCCGTCACAATCTGTGCCTGTATATTGACAGACATGCCAAACAATATGGCGAGCAACATCAGTATTTTCTTACTTATCATTTGGATTTGGTTTAAAATTTTAACTTGCAGTTAACTCCCAACGACTGGGCCTGAAGGGCATTGCCTCCAGAATGGTTGGGAATAACCGTTGGTTCGACCTTCAGACTCAGGTCTTTGGAAATGTCGAAGGCAGAGAGTTCTGCATCGACATAGGCATCGATCACAGACAGGGCATAGACGCCTAACATGACAAAGAAACTCATATCGCGCCAGCGACGGTATTTGTCTTTCCTGCTCTTGAAGATTTCCTTGTAGCGTTCCTCATTAGTACTGTTGATCTCTACCCCCAGATGCAGGAACTTATTATAGCTTGCCGTATTAGGATCATTATCCATTAAGTCTATGTATGCCTGTGAATAGTCCTTATACATCATGTTATTCCAAGTGAGGGCATAGATACATCCGATGAATCCTCCGTAGATAATAGGCAGTTTCCAATATTTGCGATTGTATATCTGACCAGCACCAGGAAGCACCAAAGCCAGCCATAAGGCTCGTTTGGGGTCTGGACGCCAAGTGTTCCAATCGCGTTTGGGCTTAGGTAAACGAGTGGAGTCAATCAGGACAGACTGGACAGGTTCCTCTTGGATAGTTATCACAGAGTCGGCACGAGTAAGTGAGTCAATACGTGCCATCATGATTGCAATGCTGTCAACAGGTTCGCTCTGATGTTCTTTCTGTGCCATTACTTGCAGCCCCATGACCATCAGCAGGGTGACCATCAGGGAACGAAGCGGGAATATGACCTTCAGATATTTCAAGGCTTTACTCTTTATTTGTTGTTAACATTGTCAAGGGCGTTCATGATGCGCTCTAACTCTTCCTCATTGCTGAAAGGAATACTGATCTTACCTTTTCCCTTTGGAGAATAGGTCATCTGTACTTTCGTCTGGAAAAACTGAGAGAGACGTTCCTTGAGGATTGTGAATTCCTCAGGCAGTTGCGACTTGGCAGTCATCTTGCCTTTTACTGTCTTGACGTCCTCCCCGTTCTTCAAGGCTTGCACCATCTCTTCAACCTTACGGACAGAATATTGCTGCTTTTGGATTTCCTTGAAGAGCTTGATTTGTGCAGATGGACTGTCAATGGCCAGCAAAGCTCGGGCATGTCCCATGTCTATCTCATGATTCTTTAACGCCATCTGTACTTGTGCAGGAAGTTTCAATAGTCGCAGATAGTTGGTGACAGCAGCACGACTTTTTCCCACGCGTTTTGAGATTTTGTCTTGGGTCATTCCTGTCGTCTCTGCCAGATGCTGATAGGCAAGGGCAACCTCAATGGCATTCAAGTCCTCACGCTGGATGTTCTCAACGAGTGCCATTTCCATGACTCCCTCATCTTCCACAGTGCGGATATAGGCGGGAATGGTTGTCAGATTAGCCAGTTGGGAGGCACGCCAACGACGCTCTCCGGCAATAATCTGATATTTCCCGTTGTCCATCTGGCGCAGGGTGATGGGTTGGATAATACCGACCTCACGAATACTGTTGGCCAGTTCCTGTAGTGCCTCTTGGTCGAATTCCCTACGAGGCTGGTTGGGATTTGGCTCTATCAAGGAAATCTCAATCTCGTTGAGATTAGAGCTACCTTGGGTACGCACATCTCCTGTATCTATCAGTGCATCGAGTCCACGACCATTGCCTATATCATCTAAGCCGCGACCCAAGACACTTCTGTCGTATTTCTTTCTTACAGCCATAATCTTCGCTTTTAGCTTTTAGCGGTTGGCTATTAGCTATTTTTGTTAATAATTTCCTTGGCCAATGCCAAGTGATTCTTGGAGCCCGTGGAGTCTGCGTCATACAAGATGACGGGAAGACCATGACTGGGACTCTCTGATAATTTGACGTTACGCTGGATGACAGTCTTGAATACCAATTCCTGGAAATGGCGTTTTACTTCATCATAAATCTGGTTAGCAAGACGCAGACGAGAGTCATACATTGTCAGCAGGAAACCCTCAATCTCCAGTTTCGGATTCAATTTACTCTTGATGATACGGATGGTATTCAACAACTTGCTGATACCCTCCAGTGCAAAGTATTCACACTGTACAGGGATGATGACGGAATTAGCTGCCGTCAGCGCATTGACAGTAATCAGTCCTAATGAAGGAGAACAGTCAATCAAAATGTAGTCGTAGTCATCACGGATAGGAGCCAATAACTGCCCAATGACATTTTCCCTGTTTTTCAGGTTCAGCATCTCTATCTCGGCTCCAACGAGGTCAATATGACTTGGAATGATATCAAGTCCGTCAATATCTGTTGTGTAAATAGCGTCACGTACATCTGCCTTGTCGATAATGCATTCATAGAGGGAGCATTCTACCTCTTTGATATCAACACCCAGACCGCTGGAGGCGTTTGCCTGTGGGTCAGCGTCGACAACAAGGACTGTTTTCTCCAGTGTAGCCAATGAGGCGGCCAAATTAATGGTTGTCGTCGTCTTACCGACCCCGCCCTTTTGGTTTGCTAAAGCAATAATCTTTCCCATATTCTTTCTTAACACCATATAATAGGCTGCAAAGTTACGAATAAGAAAGCAAAAAGCCAAATTAGATTTTGCTTTTCTCTCGTTTTTTTGTAAATTTGCAGGCAAATTACAATTTTTAATGGAAAACGAGAAACCTTTAATACTGATTTCCAACGATGACGGCTATGGGGCAAAAGGTATTAACTGTCTGGTGGCGATGATTCGTGACATGGCGGATATCCTGGTCTGTGCTCCAGACAGTGCCCGAAGCGGTTATGCCTGTGCTTTCTCAGCAGGAACACCGTTGACACTGACGATGCGCCGGAAAGAGGAGGGACTGGAAGTGTGGTCATGTAGCGGCACACCTGTCGATTGTGTGAAAATCGCCTTGGAAGAATTGATAGGCGACCGTTATCCTCAGATGGTGATAGGAGGTATTAATCATGGAGACAACGCTTCTGTTAATACACATTATAGTGGTACGATGGGGGTGACATTGGAAGGATGTATGAAGTATATCCCCTCGGTGGCTTTCTCTCTGTGCGACCATTCTGAAGATGCTGATTTCCGTCCTTTGGAACCTTATGTGCGTAAAATCGTACGAAGGGTTCTTGACGAAGGATTACCTAAGGGTGTCTGTCTGAACGTGAATTTCCCTTTGGTGGAACAGTATCAGGGAGTAAAGATATGTCGTATGGCACCAGGAACTTGGGGAAATGAGGTGGTGAAATGCCATCACCCTCGGGGTTATGATTATTGGTGGATGGTGGGAAAATACACCAATGATGAGCCAGAGGCAGATGATACTGACAATTGGGCACTGACGCATGGTTATGTGGCGATTACGCCAACCCGGATAGATGTCACCTCCTATGAGATGATGGAACAGATGAAAGACTGGGATTTATGAAATACTATCTGATAGTGGGAGAGGCCAGTGGTGACCTGCATGCGTCTCATCTGATGCAGTCATTGAAGCAACAGGATCCGGATGCGGAGTTCCGTTTCTTCGGCGGTGACCTAATGACGGCAGTAGGAGGTACCAGAGTCAAACACTACAAGGAACTTGCCTATATGGGTTTTATTCCTGTATTGCTTCATCTTCCCACGATTCTTCAGAACATGAAAAGATGTCAGCAGGATATTCTCGAGTGGAAACCGGATGTTGTTATCTTGGTCGACTATCCTGGCTTTAACCTGAAAATTGCAAAATATATTCATAGTCAGAAGCTGAAAGCCAACAGTCAACAGCCCAAAGTCTTTTACTATATTGCTCCGAAGATATGGGCATGGAAGGAACATCGTATCAAGAATATCAAACGGGATGTTGACGAGCTCTTCTCCATACTTCCTTTTGAGGTGGATTTCTTTGAGAAGAAGCACCAGTATCCAATCCATTATGTAGGGAATCCAACAGCTCAGGAAGTGAGGGTTTTCTTAGCGGATACAAAAGACAGAATAGAGGAGACGGACAAACCCGTCATCGCCCTGTTGGCTGGTTCCAGACGACAGGAAATCAAAGACAACCTCCCTGCAATGATAAAAGCTACGAGTCATCTGACATCTCAGTATGACATTGTATTAGCGGGTGCTCCTGGCATAGAGCGGTCGTATTATGACAAGTTCTTGCAGGGAACTCCTGTCAAACTGGTCGAGAATCAGACATATGCCCTGTTGTCAAAAGCGACAGCAGCTTTGGTGACCAGTGGAACGGCAACTTTGGAGACGTGTATGTTTCGTGTTCCGCAAGTGGTATGTTACGAGACGCCTATCCCCATAGTCATCGCCTTTTTGCGGAAGCATCTGGTGAAGGTGAGGTTTATCTCTTTGGTCAATCTGATCGCAGACAAGGAGATTGTGCCTGAACTGGTGGCTGACACTTTCAGCGTGGAGAATATCCGTACACATCTGGAGCGTATCCTTCCTGGAGGAGCAGCCCGCCAACAGATGCTGGACGGTTATGAGGAGGTACACCGTCGCCTGGGAAACAGTCATGCCCCGGATGTGGCAGCACAGCAAATCATAGAGATTCTAAATCACAATAATAATTAATACATTTATGAAAACATTATTATCATGGCTGGGTTTTGACTCCCAGAAACATTCCGTCAAAGTTGAGATGATGGCGGGATTGACAACCTTCCTTACCATGTCTTACATCCTTGCCGTCAACCCGATTATCCTCAGTGAGGCGGGTATGGACAAGGGTGCTGTTTTCTCTGCAACAGTGATTGCTGCTGCAGTGGCGACACTCGTAATGGCTTTCTATGCCAAGATGCCGTTTGCACTCGCTTCTGGTATGGGACTGAACGCCTTCTTTGCCTATACGCTGGTTTTGGTGATGGGCTTTACATGGCAAGAAGCTTTGGCTGCCGTATTTATAGAGGGTGTTTTCTTTATTTTCTTCACGATATTTAAAGTCCGTGAGGCTATCGTCAACTCCATCCCCCTGAACCTTCGCTACTCAATCTCCGTGGGTATCGGCTTGTTTGTTGCTTTTATCGGACTGAAGAATGGCGGTATTGTTGTTGTCAATGACTCAACCATTACAGGCTTGGGTCCTTGGACAGCAACTTCGATACTTGCTGCTTGCGGTATTTTGCTAGGTGCTATCTTGTTGGTGATGAAGGTTCGTGGAGCTTTGTTCTATACAATCCTTATCATGACAATCATAGGTATTCCCTTTGGTGTTACAGTGATTCCTGAGAATTTTACGATATTGAGTCTTCCTGCTTCTTTGGATCCTGTTGCCTTTAAGATGGATTTCTCTCGTTTCTTCACGTTGGATATCGACTATTATATTGTAATAGCAACCCTGTTGTTTATGGATTTGTTTGACACTATTGGTACCCTGATAGGAACTTCTACGGCTGCTGGTATGGTGGATAAGAAAACGGGAAAGGTACAGAATCTGAACAAGGCATTGATGGCTGATGCTGTGGGTACTACTGTAGGTGCCCTTTGCGGAACCTCTATAGTGACGACTTATTTGGAGAGTACGACAGGAATTGCGGCAGGTGGACGTACGGGGCTGACAGCATTCACTGTGGCAGCCTTGTTCTTCCTGTCCTTGTTCTTCTCTCCCATCTTCCTGATGATTCCGTCTGCCGCCACTACCAGTGCATTGTTCTTGGTAGGTGTGATGATGCTCCGTCAGATTGTACATATCGACTTTATCGACTTCTCGGAATCGATGCCCTGTTTTGCTACCATACTGATGATACCTTTTACAGCAAGTATCTCAGAGGGTATTATCTTAGGTTTGTTCTCGTATGTCATTGTGAAGGTATGTACAGGTCGTCATCGTGAATTGACTGCAATGATGTATATCCTTGCTGCCTTCTTCGTATTGAAGTACGTAGCTCCGTTGTTTTAATTGAACATTTAAAAACATAATTATGATGAAAAAACAGATTCTATCCTTTTTGTTCCTGGCATCATGCATGACCGTAGGAGCACAGAACATCCAGTTACACTATGATTTCGGTCGTAACATTTATACCGGTGAAGAGGCCGGTCGTCAGAAAGTGACCATGACCCTTGAACAATTCAAGGCTGACAAGTGGGGCTCATGGTTCTATTTCGTGGATGTCGATTTTAGCAGTCACTTTGTAGAGAGCGCCTACACAGAGGTTGCCCGTGAGTTTAATTTGGGCAAACAGTCGCCCTTCGCTGCTCATATCGAGTATAATGGAGGTCTGAGTCGTAATGGTAGCTTCCAGCAGGCTGCTTTGTTGGGTGCTGCGTATAACGGCCATACAGCCGACTTCTCGAAGACATGGTCCGTACAGTTGATGTACAAACAGTTTTTCAAGAGTTACGAGAATACACACTCCTATGCTAGCGCCCAGTTAACTGGTGTCTGGGGCTTGAACTTCTTCAATAACAAACTGCGCTTCTCTGGCTTCATTGATTTCTGGCGAGGTGAGAAAGGCAATGGCCATGGCTGTCTGGTTATCCTCTCTGAGCCTCAGTTGTGGTACAACTTCACCGAGCATTTCAGCGTAGGTACGGAATGGGAGTTCAGTAACAACTTCGTCTATAACTCCGATCCGGAGAGCACGAAGACCTTCTTCTGGAATCCGACGCTTGCCGTGAAGTGGAACTTCTAAAGTTAAAAAAATATGGCTACAGAATTAACTCCAACTCGTAAGACCATCGTAGGCATACAGTTCCTGTTTGTCGCCTTTGGTTCTACTGTATTGGTGCCTCTGCTGGTAGGACTCGATCCTGCTACGGCATTGTTTACTGCCGGTATTGCTACCTTCATCTTCCATTTAGTGACGAAAGGGAAAGTGCCCATCTACTTAGGTTCTAGTTTTGCCTTTATCGCCCCTATCATCTCCGCTTCCCAGCAATGGGGAATGCCTGGTACGATAGCGGGTATTGCTGGTGTCGCCTTGGTGTACTTCATCATGTCGGCACTCATCAAATGGCAGGGAAAGAAACTGCTAGACCGCCTGTTCCCGCCAATCGTAATCGGTCCCGTGATTATCCTCATCGGACTATCGCTTTCTCCTGCCGCTGTCAACATGGCCAAGGAGAACTGGCTATTGGCATTCATCTCGCTGATAACGTCCATTATCGTGTTGACTTTTGGTAAGGGACTCCTGAAACTGTTGCCTGTGGTATGTGGTATTATTGTGGGCTATATTGTGGCAGTCTGCATGGGACAGGTCGACTTCTCTGCCGTTATAGCTGCTCCTTGGTTTGCCTTGCCTAACTCCATTGCCCATTTCCAGTTACCTCAGTTTGCATGGGAACCCTTCGTCTTCATGATTCCTGTGGCTATCGCTCCGGTGATTGAGCATATCGGTGATGTGTATGTCGTCGGCGAGGTAGCTGAAAAGGATTTTGTGAAAGACCCAGGACTGCATCGTACCATGCTGGGTGACGGACTGGCCTGCCTTGCAGCCTCATTTTTCGGAGGACCTCCTGTGACCACTTATAGTGAGGTGACAGGTGCCATGCAGATTACACGCGTCACTCATCCGCAGGTAATCCGCATAGCCGCAGGAACGGCCATCGTCTTCTCCGTCATCGGTAAGCTCAGTGCCCTCCTGCAAAGTATCCCCTCTGCCGTGCTGGGCGGCATTATGCTCCTGCTGTTTGGCACCATTGCCAGTGTGGGTATCCAGAACCTTATCAACAACAAGGTCGACTTTAAGCCCACCCGCAACATTATCATCATCAGTGTCACGCTGACGATGGGCATTGGCGGTGCCATACTAAACTTCGGCACCTTCTCCATGAGCGGCATCGGACTCTCCGCTGTAGTGGGCGTCCTGCTGAACCTGCTGCTGCCCAAAACTAAAAAGGGAGAGATATAATCATCAGTGGAACTGAATGACAAAAGAAAGAGGTGGCATTTCCGTGCCACCTCTCTTTGTCTCCTCTTACTTGTTATACTTCCGAAGCAGGTTCTTGACGAGTTTGCCATATACCTTGATGACATCGTCTGGCCAGGGACCTGTAGCGGTAGCACGGGGTAGGAGCATCGAACAGCTCTCGTTCTTGTCGCTGATAGACCAGCAAATCCAACTGACTCCCAAACGTTCGCACAACTGAATCCACTGCTCTTCGCTCTCGGGGTCTATCTTGCCGTCACCCGATGCCTCTGTGGCTCCACTCTCTGAGATGAATACGGGAATACCCTTCTGCACGGCAGCCTCCATGCGGTTGCGCAGGTCGTCACCATGGGTAGCAGCATAGAAATGGACGGTGTACATGATATTCTTGAAGCCTGTCAGTGGACTCTCAGCCACAAGGTGGATGTCTTGATCCCAGTGGGGACAGCCCACCAGCACGATGTTGTCGGGGTCGTACTTGCGAATCTCACCAATCACCTCTGTGGCATATTTCTTCAAGTCTGCCCAAGTGTCTTCTATAGGCTCGTTGTAAATCTCATAGATGACGTGGGGATACTTGCCGTATTTCTGTGCCATCTGGCCAAAGAACTTCTTCGCCTCGGCCGTCTTCATCTGGTGGGAGTGCCAGTCGATAATGACATAGACGTTGTTCTTGATGGCTGCCTCGATGACGTTGGTCATGCACTCCAGGGCAAAAGAAGGGTTCTCCAGATAGTTGTCCTCAATCATGATGCCCATAGCGGCACGGACAACACTGGCGTTCCAGTCTTCTTTCAAGGTCTTGACGGCCTTCTTGTTATAGAAACGGGGCCAGATGTTATGCCAGCCGAAACTAACACCTCTAAGAATGACGGGCTTGCCGTTCTGGTCACACAGCTGAGCACCCTTCACTTGTAACTGCCCCCATTGTTTCACAGGGTCGGCGGCATTGGCAGTATTGGCGATGCCAATGGCTAAAAGGATAACAGATAATAGTTTTTTCATATTAGAATAATGATATAGTGTACAGATATACGACGGCTGCCGGAATGGCAAGCAGCGAAGAGTCAAAACGGTCGAGCATACCGCCATGACCAGGCAGGATGCTGCCACTGTCCTTGATACCCAAGGTGCGCTTGAAAAGACTCTCCACCAAGTCGCCCCAGGTGCCGAAGACCACGACGACCAGTCCCAGTCCTAACCATTGTGGCATCGACAGCATACCGCAGGGCTTGATACCGATGTCCTGTAGATAGAGTCCGCCATTGTCAAGGATGCTGATGCCGTAGGCTACCAACAGTACGACGATGGCTCCACCGACGCTTCCTTCCCATGACTTACCCGGAGAAATTCGGGGGAAGAGCTTGTGCCGGCCTATCAGCGAGCCCACGCAATAGGCTCCCGTGTCGTTCATCCATAGGAAGATGAATACCGACAGCGGCAGCATGGGGTTGAAGACTACCAGCCCCTCAGGCGATGCCGTGAAGGCAAGCACGTTGAGCAGCGAGAAGGGCAGGGCGACATACATCTGTGAGAGCATCGTGTATGCCCAGTTGTTGATAGGGTCGGCCTGTTTCAGATAGAGCTCTGCCACCAACAGATAGACAATGGTAATCAGGTAAGGGATGAACACCACCGATTTGGCGGCTCCGCCATAGATGTCGCTGCAATAGTAGGTCATGGCGAAGAAGAAATACACGCCTGCCACCGTACAGATAAAGCGGTTGATGGTTACTCCAGGCCGTTCGTTGACCAGTCCCGTAAACTCCCAGACGGTCAGTCCAGTGACGATGGAAAACAACAGGACCATCGCCTCAGGTCGCAGGAAACACGATACGATGGCTGCGACAAAGATGATGCCCGTAATGGTTCTGACAATGAAGTTATTCATAGGTTTGTATCGTTAGATGGGGTTTCCGACTCTTCTGAGGGCTCCGAGTTCTCAGGCTTCTCTGGGATGAGTCCCAGCTCCTTGGCTCTCTCCTCTGCCATACGCTCTGCCTCGGCACGCTGCTGGGCTTCCAGCAACTCCTCTGCACGACTGGTCCAAGGACGCTTGCCGAAGATTTCCTCCACGTCGTCGGCGAAGATCACCTCACGGTCAATCAACAACTGAGCCAGACGGGCATGACCCTCTTTGTGCTCTGTCAGAATCTGCTTGGCACGCTCATACTGTTCGTTGATCATCTTCAGCACCTCTTCATCCATGAGCTTTGCAGTAGTCTCAGAGTAAGGACGCTGGAAGGAATACTCGTTATTGTTATAATAGCAGATGTTAGGCAGCTTGTCACTCATACCGGCATAGGCAATCATGCCGTACGCCTGCTTGGTAGTACGCTCCAGGTCGTTCATCGCACCCGTGGAGATATGCCCGATGAAGAGCTCCTCGGCAGCACGACCGCCCAAGAGCGAACACATTTCGTCGAGCATCGCCTCCTTGGTCTGCAGCACACGCTCCTCTGGCAGATACCAGGCGGCACCCAATGCCTGTCCGCGGGGAACAATAGACACCTTCACCAACGGATTGGCAAACTCCGTAAACCACGAGATGGTGGCGTGCCCTGCCTCATGGATGGCAATACTGCGCTTCTCCGACTCCGTCATCACCTTCGTCTTCTTCTCCAGACCACCGATGATACGGTCGACGGCATCCAGAAAGTCCTGCTTCCCTACGTTCTGACGGTTATGGCGGGCGGCTATCAGGGCTGCCTCGTTACATACATTGGCGATATCGGCACCGGAGAAACCTGGCGTCTGACGGGCCAGGAAGTCCACATCCACACTGTCGTCCAGCTTCAAAGGCTTCAGGTGTACCATAAATACCTCCTTACGCTCGTTCAGGTCGGGCAGGTCAACGTGTATCTGACGATCGAAACGACCGGCACGGAGCAAGGCAGAGTCCAACATATCGGCGCGGTTCGTGGCAGCCAGGGTGATGATACCGCTGTTCGTACCGAAACCGTCCATCTCCGTCAACAGTGCATTCAGCGTATTCTCACGCTCGTCGTTGCCGCCCATAGCGGGATTCTTCGAACGGGCACGTCCCACAGCGTCTATCTCGTCGATGAAGATGATACAGGGCGCCTTCGACTTTGCCTGCTGGAACAAGTCACGCACACGACTGGCACCTACACCTACAAACATCTCCACGAAGTCGGAACCGCTCATTGAGAAGAATGGTACGCCAGCCTCACCGGCAACAGCCTTGGCCAACAGCGTCTTACCCGTTCCCGGAGGACCTACCAGCAAGGCTCCCTTGGGAATCTTACCGCCCAGGTCCGTATATTTCTGCGGATTCTTCAGGAAGTCTACAATCTCCTGCATCTCCTGCTTGGCACCAGCCTGACCGGCCACGTCCTTGAACGTGATGCCCAGTTCACCGCCCTTCTCATACATCTGTGCCTTCGACTTGCCGACGCTGAAGATGCCTCCACCGCCTGCCATGCCGCCGCCACCCATGCGGCGCATGATGAAAATCCATACGAGGATAATGCCACCGAAGAACAGCACGTTCATAACCAACGAGTTCATGAACTCACTCTCATGACGGTTGTCATAGGCCAGTTCACCGCTGAACTTCTTCTGTTCGCGGGCCTGATTGATAAACAGCTCCACCTGGTCTACGGAACCGAAGTCAACTTCCACACTGGGCTCTTTACCCGTGGCTTTCACCCCTTGGTGGAACACGTCACGGATATGTTCCGGCTTGACGTACATCTGCAGGGTGTTCGTATTCTTGTTGACCACAATCTTCGAGGCATAGCCCTTCATCACCCACGTCTTGAAATTGCTGTACGACGTGGTGGTCGTTACACTGGAGTTCTCGTTGCCCTGGGTAAAATAAAGTACCCCGAGGAGGACAATGGCCAAGATGTATATCCAGCTCATATTGAACTTAGGCATATTCATCTTAGGGTCGTTATTAATAGGTTTCTTGTTCATACTGCTTTTTCTAATCAAGGTCAGGAATATGGGTCAGGCCGGCATCCTCCCACAGATGCTCCAAGTCGTAGTATTCACGGACGTCCGGCAGAAAGACGTGCACCATGACGTCCGTATAGTCCATAGCCACCCACTGTGCATTCTCCAGTCCGGCGACGGCCGTGGGCTTCTCCTCCTGCTCTTTTCGTGCGAACTCGCCTACCGACTCGACAATAGCCTCCACCTGCGAGGGGGAGTTGCCTTGACAGATGACGAAATAGTGGCAGATAGCCCCTTCTATGCTGTTCAGGTTGGCAACGACAATGTTCGTTCCTTTCTTCTCTTGTATTCCTTTAACGATGGTATCTACTAATTGAGATGCTACTTCCATTTAAATAAATAATAATATTAGGTGCAAAGGTACGAATAAGTGAGTAAAATACAAAAGAAAAACTTGTTTTTATTTTCAAACGGAAGTACCTTAGACGCAGTCATAGGTTCAAAATAGTGAGTGAAAATGCAAATATATTTAGCTATTTAATTTGTAGTGTAATTAAAACTGACCGACATAGACGGTGTTGGAGGTATGGCCCTTGCTGTTCCGCATAAAGGCATAGAGGTGAAGGGTGTGACCTTTCCACTCCTCAAGGATGGGAGCGCTGACGAAACCGACGGTGCGACTTACGGGGGCAATGGGAAGACCGTTGTGCAGGTCGGGACAGAAGACGAAAAGATAGAACTCGTCGCGACTGTTTTCCGGCGTGCCGTTACCCTCGAACGTTACGCGGACGATACCTTGCGCATCGACCTCGGCAGAGGTGATGCTGAAACCGGACACGGAGCCCTTGCTGATCAGTATGCGGGAATAGTCGATGCCGTCGGCACCAAAGCAGTTCTTGTTGAGCCGCTTGAAAACACTGTGGGTGTTGAGTTTCTCACGCACAGCCAGATAGTGAAGCCCTATCTTGTGACCCTCCTTCATGGCTGACGACAGGCGCGATACCTCTGCAAAGGCATGGCGATGAGCCTGCTGGGCCTTGGTCTGTGGGTTAGCCACTGACTCAGGGCGCCGACGTACATAGGGCCGACCGTTCCATGAACTGTAAATCACGTCGCCCATCTTTCCGCTTTTCTTTTCACCTCGATAATTTGCCATATTCTTTTCTGTTTTTAGTCGTACTTACCCAAGACCTTCTTCCGAGTTGCCTCCTATCTTCCTCCGGCTTATCTCATACCTTACTCATACCTCTGTACATAGAGAGAACATAGAGCATTCCTAGAGTATCCCTAGAGCATCCCTAGAGCATCCTTGGAGGAACCCTAGAGGAAACCGGGAGGAAACCTTGAGGTACTATAGCGTTGGTATAGAGTTGGTATAGACTTGGTATAGAGTTGGTCTGGAGTCATTTTTGGTTTTTCGGGTTATAGAATCTTTGTTTTGCAGGGATTGTTATAACCCTCTGTTTGATGATGCAAAGATACACTTTTTCCCGTCAATTTCCAAATGATTTCGGGATAATTTTCAATTTATTTCTGGGTGAGATTTCTTTTGTCCGGCTAACATTTTTTGGATTGTCGGCTATTTTATCTTTTCCAATAAACGGGCGAGGCTTTCAAGGTCGCGAACATTTACGTCGATATCCAGGACGTTGCCGTTGCGGTCAATGAGCTTGTAGGTGGGGAAGGCGTGAACGCTCAAGTAGTGCTCGATGGCGGTCTGCTGGTCTTCGGGCAGGTTGTAGTGAACAACGTTGTCGCCCACGATGTTGTATTCCTTGATGACGCTTTTCCACGACTCGTTGCTGGAGCGGTTGGCAAGATAGAGGTAGACGAGGTCGTAGTCCTTCAGTCGCTCGTACTCCTGCTGGGAGTGTGACAGCAGTTCCTTACAGGGTCCGCACCACGTTCCCCAGACATCGAGTAGGATGATTTTGCCCTTGTATGGTTCGCAAATCTTGCGTAGCATCTTCTCGCCATCGCTCATGCCAGCCACGTCGTCTCCGGTGTTGAGCTTTGCCAATTGCGACACGTCCATGTTCTTAATGGCGAGGTATTTGTCGTCCTGTGTCTTGAGAATGGCGAGGGCGGCGGGCAGTTGGATGTTCTGCTCGGCAAATGTCATCAAGGCAGGCTCGAGGGGCTGGCGGGTAATGTCTATCTGTTTGTAGAGGTAGCGGGCCAGGTAAATGTCGCGCAGGTTCTGGTCACAGCCTACGGAATCGATGAGGATGAGGTTGTCGCGGAGTACCATGGTGGCTAGCTCGTTTCTGAGAGGGTCGCCGATACGGTTGAATAGGTTATAGACTTTCTCGACGGTGGGATGGGTGTTGAAGGCGTTGACCAGCGAGTCAATCATCTCGCCGCCCTTGGCATTGCGCAGGTTGGCTTCCAGTTCATTCATCATCGGTACATAGACATTCAATGCTTCCGACTCCTCAGCAGTCGGTTCGGCAAGTCCTTGTTGCTCTAGTCGTCGGATGGCCTCTACGGTTTCTTCGCCTTTATTCGTTCGGTGGGTATCGTGCAATTGGTCCATATAGTCGCGTAAGAACGTGCCAAAGTCGCGATAGAGCGTATAGGGCTTGACGGCCTTGCGCCAGAGTTCCTTGCCTACGTAGTCCATATACTCCTGAGGCAGTTCGCGGGAAGGCATGGAGAAGCGGGCCTGCATCATCGACTCTCCCTGTGACGTCTGATAATACCCTTTCAGGTAATCAATGTATCGCTGTGAGAGGTTGGGGTGCTTCAGGATGGTCTCTTCGAGTTTTGCCAGACTGGCGGCACGGCTGCTATCGGTTATAGCCTTGAACTGCATGGCTGTAATCTTGCCCTCGTCTGCATGTTCTATCCGGTCGTTGTTCCAGTCGTGGGGATAGGCCAGCAGTTCGTTCTGTATGCGTACGTCGTCGCCCATCCACAACATCTGCCCGGTCTTGAAGTCGTTGAGGAAGAAGTAGGTCTTGCCAGGTTCGAGGATGGTGCTCTTGGTAGTACGCCCCCAGTCAAGGAATACCTGTGTCGAGTTGAGCAGTGGCATTTTGATGGTGAACCGTCCGATGGGGTCCATCTTCGCAAAGGCATTCTCTTGTTTGTCTGTAATGATGCCTTCGAAACTGACTTCAAACTCCTTTCCCTTTTTCCATGCCTGCTCGGGCATGTCCTTCAGCCAACCGACAATGGTCACGCTGTCCGTTGCACGGTAGCCATTGTCGACGAAGCCTTTGCGGATGTCCTTTGTGGGATAGTCGGGTAGGGTGGCGCCTGTGATAGGACTGCACGTAACGGGTTTCCTGCTACCGATGGCAATATTGCGACAGCCTTTCTTCATCTTGCCGACCTTGATGGTCGTCCCGTCGTTAAGTGTGAATGTATAATCGTCTTTCTTCTCCATTTGACTGACGATGCTCCACACCTTGTTGTTATAGATAACGCTTTTCGGTGTAAAGCCAATCAGCCAGTCACCCGTCTGGTTGTCGCGCCAGTAGGTATCGGTAATGCCGACAGGTAACGCGTTTGCGTCATGTCCATTCATTCCTGTTACGGTCTCGTTCCATGTTTTGGATTGTGCTTGCGTTGGTAAGACAACAATGGCAAATAGAATAGTTGTTAATAGTTTCTTCATACGTTTCTCTTCTGTGATTCTCGTTGCAAAGATAGGTAAAATATCAGTACCTTGCAATCAAAGTATTAAGTTTTTGCAAAAAAATACCGGAAAAGTTTTGCTGGTTCCAAAAAAAGCCGTACCTTTGCATCCGCAAAACAGAATTGGGGTATGGTGTAATGGTAACACTACAGATTCTGGTCCTGTCATTCTTGGTTCGAGTCCGAGTACCCCAACAGCAAAGAAAAAGGCTTCCAACGGTGGAAGCCTTTCTTTTTATTCCTTGTTCTCAGCGTCGATAGCCTTGATCTTGTCGTGGACGAGCTGCACTTCGTCTTTCAGTTTCTGTACCTTGCGGTTCATCTCGTCGATGAGCGAGTTTCCTTTCTTCGAGGAGGCATTGAGGAAGCCGAGGTTGTTCTCGTAGGTCTGTACCTCTGCCTTCAGTTGCTCATACTGGCGCATCAGACGGGCGCGCTCGTTGTCGAGTGCATTCTCTCCGCGCTCAGCCACCTGTTTCAGGTTGTCCTTGAACTTCGAGAGGCGACGCTTGGCAACGGTAATGTTGAGGTCTTTGTATAGTTTATCGAGGACGGCATGATACTCTTCATAAACCTTATCCTTTTCCTTGAAGGGCACATGTCCGATGCTCTGGTATTCCTCTACGAGTTGCTGTACTTTCTCCTGCAGGTTTTCACCCTTCTCCTCGGCAACGGCTTTCAGTCGCTCGATGACGTCGCGCTTCTTCTCCAGGTTCTGACGCTCCTCGCCACGACCGCCTCCAGCGGCATTGCGGGCCTCGAAGAACTTGTTGCATGTACCTAGGAATTCCTCCCATAACTGGTCGCCCAACTTCTTGGGTACCATGCCGATGGTCTTCCACTCCTTCTGCAGGTTGATGAGTTTGTCGCTGGTCGACTTCCAATCGGTGGAGTTTTGCAGTGCCTTTGCCTTCTCGATGAGGGCGCGCTTCTTCTCGGCATTCTCCTTGAAGGTGTCCTTGAGTCCCTTGAAATACTCTGCCTTGCGTCCGAAGAAATTGTCGCAGGCGGCACGGAAACGCTCGAAGATCTTGACGTTCATCTTCTGTGGAGCAAAGCCGATCTTCTTCCACTCTGCCTGAATGTCGATGATTTCCTTGGTGTGACGCTCCCAGTCGCCGCTGCCTTTGTTCTCCTCAGCGGCAATAGCCTCCACTTTCTCACAGAGGGCTGTCTTGCGGGCAAGGTTGTCTTCCTCTTTGGCGCGCAGTTCCTCAAAATGCTGTTGATGGCGCTTGTTGATGACGGTGGATGCTGCCTTGAAGCGGTTCCAGATATCCTCACGCAGTTCCTTGGCTACGGGACCCGTCTCACGGTATTCCTGATGCAGTTTCTGCAACTGGTGGAAGGCGCTGATGACATCTGTCTCGTCGGCCAGTTTCTCGGCTGCCTCACAGAGTTTGGTCTTAAGTTCCAGATTCTTCTTGAAGTCGTATTCGCGGGCCTCGCTGTTGAGTTTCAGCAGGTCATAGAACTGTTCCACATACAGTTGGTAGTTGCGCCAGAGCTCATTGGCCTTCTCGGCAGGAACGTTCTTGATTTCCTTCCATTCCTCTTGCAGGGCCTTGAACTCCTTATATGACTTGTTGGCCTCTTCGGGAGAGGTCGCCATTCCCTTGATTTTCTCGATGATATTGAGCTTCTTCTGCAGGTTTTCCTGCTTTTCCTGCTCTTGCTCCTTGAAGAGTTTCTGACGTTTCTCCTTGATGATGCCCATTTCGGCCTTGAAGGCTTCTTCGTCTACATCAGGGAGAATCTGGTAGGTTTCGGGGTCGCCGCCACCATCGATATATTCTTTCAGACGAGCCTCTCGCTCTGCGATATGGAGTTTGTAGAAGGCAGTTTTCAAATAGTCTACCTCTTCCTTCTGTGGTGCCTCCTCCCCTTGGGCGATTTCACGTGCCCGTGCCAGTACCTCTTTCTTGTTCTGGTACTGCTTACGCTCAGGTTCCGGTTCTTCTTCCACCACTGGTGCTTCTTCCACCACAGGTATCTCTGTTTCTACTGCGGGGGTTGCTGCTTCTGTTTCCACCACGTTCTGTTCTACGTTCTGCTCCTGTTCGAGAGCTTTTTCTTGAGAGTCCATTGTCTACTTGTTTTTAGTTCATGAAATGGGTTAGTACACACAAATTGAGGTACAAACATACTAAAAAGTTCTGAATGTACCTAATTTTTTGTGAAATTTTTGCGAAAAAGGGGCTAAATCAGTCGTTTGTGACGGAAGAAGAACCACGAAAGTACCGAAATGGCGAGTGATAATAGGATGGCGACAATGAAACCGACGGGGTTGTTCTCCATGCCGTTGACGAGGTTCATTCCGAAGAAACTGGCTACCAGTGTGGGCAACATGAGGATGATGGTCACAGAGGTCAGTGTACGCATGATGGTATTCATGTTGTTGTTGATGATGCTCTGGTAGGTATCCATCGTCGACTCCAAGATGTTCGAATAGATGTTTGTCGTCTCACGGGCCTGTGTCATCTCGATGGTGACGTCCTCAATCAGGTCGGCATCCAACTCGTCGATCTGCAGTTTGAACTTCAGCTTCGACAGCAAGGTCTCGTTGCCACGAATGGACGTGTTGAAGTAGGTGAGCGAGTCTTGCAGGCGGGAGAGGCCGATTAGGCTTTCGTTGTTCACTTCCTTGTCGAGGTTGCGCTTCGACTTGTCTATCAGCATAGAGATCTGTTTCAGACGCTTCAGGTACCAGACGGCACTGCTGAGGAAGAGGCGGAAAATCATATCGACATAGTCGGTGAAGCCTTCGCCGCGTTTCTGCTGGAATGAGACGAAGTCGATCATCATGTTCGTTTCGTAATAGCACACGGTGATGGTGACATCGCGTTTGTGGATGATACCCAGGGGGACGGTGGTATAGGGCGTGCGCGACCTTACCTCCTTGACATAGGGGATACGCAGGATGATCAGCATCCATCCGTCGTCGTACTCGTAACGGGCACGCTCGTCGGTATCGCTGATGTCAGAGAGAAAATAGTCGGGAATCTGATACTGTTCTTCCAGCATCTGGATGTCCTCTTCTGTCGGACACGTCACCTGTATCCAACAATTAGGCTGCCACGTTTCAAGTTGGCTGAGCCCACCAGTAATGTTCCAGTAAGTCTTCATGATGCTAATCCTTTAAAAAACGGTCTTAGCGGCAAGAGGATTAGCGGTCTTGCCTGCTTTCCTCACGCCTTACGAATTGTAATGATTCGCCGGGTAATCGTCCATTTTGTTACTAATTTGATTTATATGCCTGCAAAGGTAAACAAAAATCGCAGATTTGCCAAACAAATCCGCGATTTTTTAACATTAACCGTTAACCTTTAACCATTAACCTTTAACTGGCACGTCTGCCAATGTCTTCTTCAGCAGCTCCCAGAAGGGTGCTACTGTCTCGATGAGTGCACGCTCCTGTGTGGTATGTGGCGACTTCATCGTCGGACCGAGGCTCACGACGTCCAACCAAGGATACTTGCCCAGGATGACCGAGCACTCCAGACCAGCGTGGTCTACCTGAATGATACCGTCCTTACCGAACAGTTCCTTATATTCTTTTAATAATAGGTGTAGGATTTCGCTGTCGGGATTGGGGTCCCATCCGCCATACGAGCCGCTCGTCTCTACCTTCATGCCTGCCATGTTGAAGCAGCTCTCCAGCATGGTAGCCACGTAGTCCTTCATATCCTCACGACTCGAACGAGCCAGAATCTTGATGGCAGCCTTGCCCTCACCGATATTGATGATGGCGAGGTTCGACGAGGTTTCTACGACGCTGGGGTAGGCAGGAATAAAGCGGATAACACCGTCGTGACAGCCGTAGATGGCATTCACCAGATTGTCCTGAATCTCCACGGGAACCTCTTTGGCAGGGGTAGCCACCTCTTCGACAATCACCTCGACGCCCTGTGGCTCGATGAGCTTAAACTCGTCGTTGAAGGTCTCCTTCCAGTCGTCGGCAATCTCTTTCAGGGCAGCAACATTCTCCTTGGGCAGTGTCAGCACCACCTCAGCCTTGAAGGGGATAGCATTACGCATATTACCGCCATTCCACGAAGCCAGACGAGCCTCTGTCTCTTCGATGGCCTCACGCACCAGTTGCACCATTAGTTTATTGGCATTGGCACGTCCTTCGTTTATCTCCAGACCGCTATGTCCGCCTCTCAGATTCTTGATGGTCACCTTCACGGCAGCATCTTCGGGATCGGTGTCAGCCTCCTGATAGTCCATTGTGGCGGTGACGTCAATACCACCGGCCGAACCGATGACGAACTTCCCCCAATGCTCGGAGTCGAGGTTCAGCAGGATGTCACCCTGCAGTTCGTTCTCGGGCAGTTCGTTGGCACCAAACATACCCGTCTCCTCATCACGCGTAATCAGCGCGTCGATGGGTCCGTGCTTCAGGTCCTTCGCCTCCATAATGGCCATGATGGCTGCTACGCCCAGACCGTTGTCAGCACCCAGCGTGGTACCCTTCGCCTTCACCCACTCGCCGTCAATCCACGGTTCAATGGGGTCGGTCTCGAAGTTATGCTTCGACTCAGGCGTTTTCTGTGGCACCATATCCATGTGGGCCTGCAGGATCACGCCCTTCCTGTTCTCATAGCCTGGTGTGGCCGTCTTGCGGAACACGATGTTTCCTGCGGGGTCCTTGAAGGCCTCTACGCCAGCCTGTTTACCGAAGTCTAGCAGGAACTGCTGTACTTTCTCTAAATGTCCGCTCGGACGCGGCACCTGTGTCAGTGCATAGAAGTTCTTCCAGATGCACTGCGGGTTCAGATTTTGAATCTCGTTCATTGTATAATAGTTTAAGGGTTAGTCTTGACTTTTGTAAAGTTGAGTGCCAGCCAGGCGTAGATGCCGAGGGCAATGACGAGCATGGTCTGGACGGTATGTACGATGAGTACGAAGTAGAGAGCGTGCTCATCAGCGACACCGTAGAGGATGAGCATGGTCTTCACGGCAAAGTGCCATGGACCGGCGCCGTTGGGCGTCGGCACGATGACAGCGATGCTGCCTACGATAAATGTTACCAGTGCACAGCCGATACCCAAATCTGCTGTAAAGTCGAAGCAGAAGAAGGTGAGGTAGTAGTGCAGGAAATAACTCATCCAGATGGCTACGGTAAAAAATATGAAGAGGGGGATGTTGCGGACGTTCCGCAAGGAAACGACTCCTTGCCAGATGTTGGAGAACGTGGCTTTCACCTTATTATATATGGAGAGTTTCCTCAGGAGGAAATGCAGCAGGATGAGGATGGCTATGGCGCAGATGGCGACTACCAGATAGCCTGCCCACGAGAAGTTATGAAGGATGGTATGCAGGTTGGTACCTGTCTTGCGGAAGAACATACCGAAGGTGCTCATCTCCAAGAGCAGCACGACGGCGGTGATGCCCAGTACCAGGAGGGAGTCGATGGCTCGTTCTGTCACAACGGTTCCCAGTGCCTTCGGGAATGATATGCCATCATAGCGCTTCAGTACGCCGCAACGCGTGAACTCTCCCACGCGCGGTATCAGCAGTGATGCCGCATACGAGAGGAAGATGCTGTGAATGCTGACAGAGGTTCGAGGGTGTTCGCCGATGGGTTCTAATGACTGCCCCCATCGCCAGCCACGGAACATCTGTGCCAGTATGCCGAAAGGGAACGAAAGCAGCATCCATGTCCAGTCCATCTCGTCAGTCATGACATGACGGATTTGCTGCCAGTTCTCACCGCGATACATCCAATAGAGGATGGCACCGCCAAGGACCAGTGGCATAAGTATCTTCAGGATGACATTGCCGGTTTTCATAACGTCTGACAAAATTACGGAATTATTCTGAAACGGCAAAATAAATCATTGGGAAATAGAAATATGAATACATATATTTTGTATTTCGGCAGATTTACATTACCTTTGTCTGCGAAATGAAGCAAGTACGCCCTAAGAAGAACCTGGGTCAGCATTTCCTGACTGACCTTTCCATCGCCAAGAGGATTGCTGACACGGTGGATGCATGTCCTGACATTCCTGTACTGGAGGTGGGACCCGGTATGGGTGTGATGACGCAGTATCTCGTGGAGAAGCCCCGTCCTTTCAAGGTGGTGGAGATTGACCGTGAGAGTGTGGAGTATCTGAAGCAGACACTGTTTAAGGAAGAACTGAGTGCTAATGGTCAACAGTCAACATCCATTATCGAGGGTGATTTCCTGCGGATGGATTTGCGGCAGCTGTTTGCTGGGCAGCAGTTCGTGCTGACAGGTAATTATCCGTATGACATATCCTCGCAGATATTCTTCAAGATGTTGGAAAATCGCGACTTGATACCTTGTTGTACGGGCATGATTCAGCGTGAGGTGGCCCTGCGTATTGCTTCAGAGCCGGGGAACAAGGCGTACGGCATTCTCTCTGTGCTGATTCAGGCATGGTACGACGTGGAGTATCTTTTTACTGTCGAACCTTCTGTCTTCAATCCGCCCCCCAAGGTTCAGAGTGCCGTCATCCGTATGACCCGGAATAAGGTACAGCACTTGAATTGTGACGAAGACCTGTTTAAAAAGGTGGTGAAAACAGCCTTTAACCAGCGCCGCAAGATGCTGCGGGTAAGCCTTCGTCCTTTGTTCAATTCTACGAATTCTGCCCCGGAAGGCTTCTTTGAGCATGAAATCATGACAAAACGCCCTGAGCAACTGACAGTTATGCAGTTTTTCGACTTGACAAATATGGTGGGGAATGCGCTCTGTGCTCGCACACAAAATATTGATTTGGGTCAAGAATAAGCCATTTTTTTATTGAAAATCCATTCTTTTCATTGTCGCATCACGGAATGTGCTTATCTTTGCATCGTGATTCAGAGGAATATCACAGGTAAATAAAGATTGAAGGATAACGATTATCGGTTAAGTTAGTAGTTTTAGGTTAGTAGTTAGGTATTAGTTTTTAGAGAAAGCAAGTTTTTAGTTATTAATAGGAAAAGAAAAGTAATGCAGCCCCGAGGAGTGATCCTAGGGGCTGTTTTTATGATGCTTTGCTCATCTTGTCCATCCAATTTCCGAAGAAGAGGCGTATGAGGAAGATGACACCTCGGAAGGTCAGTTCTATTGCCATGGCCGTCCAGACGCCTGGGAGACCATAAATAGGTGCCAGCCATGCAGCGAGAGTCAGTCGTACAGCCCACATACTTGTCAGGTTCATGATGGCGGGCTTCAGCGTGTCGCCAGCTCCTACGAAGATGCCATAGCATACGATGGAGGCTGCGAACATGGGTTCAGCGAATGCTCCAATGCGTAACGACTGGGCGCCGATGTCGCAGATAGCCTCGACGGGCGTCATCAGTCCCATCAGTTCAGGGGCGAAAACATACAGGAGAACCCCCATGAAGGCCATCACGATCATACCGAAGAGCACTGACAGTCGTGCAAAGGAACGTGTCAACTGACGCTGTCCGGCACCGATACCTTGTCCGACGAGCGTGGTGGCTGCATCGGCAATACCGTAGCCTGGCATATAGCAGATACTCTCGGCGGTGATGGCAAACGAGTTGGCTGCAATGGCAATGGTGCCTAAGGGTGCCACAATCATCGTGCTCACAATCTGTGCTCCTCCCATCAGTAGTTGCTGGAAACCCATCGGCAAGCCAATGTTGAAGGCTGTGCGGATGGTATCTTCCGTAGGACGGAAGGAACCCTTGTTGCCTTTCAGCGACAGGATGGGTGAGCGGAACCACAGGAAATAGACCATCAGTAGCATGCTGATAAAGATGGCGAGCAGTGAGCCGATAGCTGCACCCATCACGCCCAGTCCGATGGTGTAGATGAACAGATAGTTGAACAACACGTCCAGACAACACATCAAGATATTCAGCATGCTGGGTATCTTCATGTTTCCCGAACATTTCAGCATGGAGCCTGCCAGTCCTTCCAACTGGTAGAAGGGGACGGCCAGCGAGAAGATGAGGAAGTAGAGCGATGCATCGTGGGCAATCTCATCACTGCCTCCCAGCCAATAGGGGAGTTGCTGGTGAATGCAGATTGCACCTAACGTCAGGATGCAGCTGAAGATGATGCAGCAGGTGAAGGCCTGACGGAGGATGCGCCGTGCCCGCTTGAAGTCGTTGGCTCCGATGGCATGGGCTACCTGTACGGAGAATCCCATAGAGCAAGCGCTGGTCAAACCGAAGAATACCCATGTGGAAGACTCTACAAGACCGATGGAGGCAGACTGCTGCGCACCCAGGTGTCCTACCATCGCCATGTCGATAAAGAACATGATGATGCTCGACAACTGTGCCAAGATAGAGGGAATACTCAACTCGACAATCAAGTTAAGCTTTTCCGCCTGTGTCATCGCACGACCTTCGCGGATGTAGGCAAGAAGATCTTTGTTTTCTTTTTTCGTAATGTCGTTATAACGTGATGTCGTTATTACATTATTCTGCCTCTAACAGCAAGACACGGCTTGACCAGTCGTTCTTCTTCGACCATTCCGGCTCGTTGCGGTAGGGAATGTCCAGTCCGTGGTTCATCAGGTAGGCGCCGCTGAACGACTTGCCCTCAACGGCCAATGGCTTGAGGTCGATACGGTTCAGCTCATGCACTTTATACATGCGGCTGGGGTCCAGTCCGGCCATTTTGACACGCGGCAGGTGCTCGTTCTGGAACGACTCTGTCTTCCACCAATACCATACAGCCTTGTCCTTTGCATCCGTGACATACATCATGGAGGCTAATCCCTTCTTGTCGTAAGGCGAGACGAGACGGTAGATGTTACCAAACTGAACGATGGGACGAATCTGCTTGTATTCTGCTATAGCCTTGCGACAGAGTTCCTTCTCGTCGTCTGTCATGTTCTTGGGCTGTATCTCCATGCCGAGGCGTCCGCTCATGGCGACATCGATACGATATTTCAATGCCGTGGTACGGAAGACGGTGTGGTTGGGCGTGGCGGAGATATGACTTGCCATGGCGATAGCGGGGAAGAAATAGCTGGTGCCCCATTGCATATAGATACGCTGTAGGGCATCCGTATTGTCGGAGACCCAGAACTCGTCGAAATAGGGGAGGACGCCCCAGTTGGCCCGCCCACCACCGCTGGCACAGGCCTGGATGGTGACATCAGGGAATTTGGCACGTATACGCTGGCATACTTTCTCGAAGCCACGGTGGTACTCAATATATAGGTGACTTTGATCGTTCATGGTAAGGTACTGTGAGCCGTGGTTCAAAATCGGCATGTTGGCATCCCATTTAATATAGTCAATTTCCGGGTATTTCGTCATCAGATTGTCGACGATGCTGAATACGAAGTCCTGTACTTTCGGATTTGCCAAGTCGAGGACAACCTGTGTGCCGCCGCGTCCCAGGACAGCATCACGCTTGGGCGCCTTGACAATCCAGTCGGGGTGTGCCTCGTAGAGTTCGCTAGTTGTATTTGCCATTTCTGGTTCTATCCAGATACCAAACTTGATACCATGCTTCTTGGCATCGCGGAGCAGACCCTCAATACCCTCGGGCAGTTTGTTCTTATCGACCACCCAGTCGCCTAGGGACGAGTTGTCGGTCTTACGGGGATATTTGTCGCCAAACCAGCCGTCGTCCATAACGAAGAGTTCTCCACCCATCGAGGCGATGTCTGCCATCATCTGATCCATACCCTTTTGGTTGATATCGAAATAGACGCCTTCCCAGGAGTTCAACAGGATTTTGCGTTCCTTGTCGCCGTGGGCCAGCATGTACTTACGTCCCCATTTGTGGAAATTGCGTGAGACACCGGAGAGTCCTTGCTGTGAGAAAGTCAGGGCGAGCTTCGGCGTGATGAATGTCTCGCCTTTCTTCAAGTGGTATTCAGAGTTGTCTTCGTTGATGCCTGCAAAGAAATAGTGGTATTCCGTATCGTCGGTCGTCACTTTCAGTCGGTAGTTGCCCGAATAGCAGAGCGCGGCACCAATCACCTGACCGGCGTTTTCCAGTCCCTTACCATCCAGTGAGAACATCACTTCGCCATGGTCGGTATGGGAATTGCGGGTGCCGTCCTTATTGACGATAACCTTTTGGCCTGGTGTCAGAGGCTCTTCCACTAGTCGTGCCTCATTCGCCCATGAACCGTAGAAATGACTGAGCCATACATCGCCTCGCCGGATGGGCAGCATAGCGGAAGCGAAGGTTGTCAGAGTGACAGTCTGTTTCTCATTATTGGTAATCTCCGTCCATGCCTCTATCATATCCTCTTCCTGATATACCTTGTATTTTAGGTTGACGGCAATGGGGTAGACGGGGTCCTTCAGCAGGATGGTTGTGGTATTGCCCGACCGTTGGATGTCTTCCACCACGAGCGCGGTAGACAGGTTGCCGTCGCTATGGCGCATGGCGATGGCTGCTTCTGCAGGCGTATTCAGACCATAAGCAGGATAGGCATCCATGCGTCCCTCTACAGGTGCTTGTATATTCTGGAGTTCTTTTGCACTTAGTTTGGCGCCGAAGTACACATACTTGGGCTGTGAGCCTTTCACCACATCGAGCACCATAGAAATGCTCTTGGTTTCCATAACGACTTGCTCTGCCCATGTTATGGTTGTTGACAGGCAGAGCATCATGCTAGTAATGATTGTTTTTCTCATAAGATGTTTAGTTATTGATTTCTTCCACGTTTTTGATTTTGCAGGGAATCCACATCCAGAACGTAGAGCCTTTTCCAAGTTCGCTGTCAACACCAATCTTGCCGTTGCAACGCTCTGCAATCGCCTTACAGATTGATAGTCCGAGACCTGTTCCCTGTACGTAGTCGTTCAGTTTTACAAAGCGGTCAAAGACTTTCGAACACTGGTCTTTCGGTATGCCCGTACCTGTGTCTTCGCAATAGAAATACAGGCCGTTGTCCTGTATGCGGTAGCCTACGCGGATATGTCCCTCTTGTGTGTATTTCACAGAATTGGTGACAAAATTTGTAATGACCTGCATGGTTCTTCCTACATCAAGACGGGTCTGCAGGGTCTTGTATGGGTTGTCCTTGATAAACTGTACGTTCGGATTCTCCACACGTTGTGCAAGTGACTGGCATATCTCATCGAAAGCAGGTGCGAAATCGGCATCCTCTGGTTTCATGACAAGTCCATTAGAGTCCATAGATGAGATGGCCATGATGTCGTTAATCAGTCGGAGCAGCATATCACAATTGTTGTGGATGACATGGATGATTTCCTGCTTTTCCTCTGATGTCGTCATCATCTGTAACAGGTCGGAGAATCCTACGATGGCGTTGAGAGGAGTACGGATTTCATGTGTCATATTGGCAAGGAACACGCTCTTCAGACGTCCAGACTCGATAGCTCGCTCGGTCTCGCGTTTCAACTGTTCCTGTTTCTGCATCAGCTGGTGTATATTACGCCACACGCCGAAAGCTCCCTTCAGTTTACCGTCTTTGTCGTATTCTGGGATGCTGTTGATTTGTACCCATTGGGGTTCGACAGAACGTCGTGACACCATGGGATGCATGCGTCCCATATAGCTCAGCGGCTTGGATATAGCTTCTGCCGGATTGCTCAAATCGCGTACGAAATCATCGTCTTGGTTATAGAAGATACTCTGTAACTGCTGGAGTGTAAACTGATTGTCGACAGTACTCAATCCTTTATAGAACTCAATGACGTTACGGTCCAACGAGATACGCCAAGCTTGGATACTACACGTCTCCATCAGATAGTGCAGTTCTTTCTCGTAGAGTTGTATCTCCTCGTTGGCCTTCTGAATCTGCAGGTCATTAAGTTTTTCCTGCATATACATCTCGCGCTCTTCCGTAATGTCACGAATGGCAATGGCGATATACGTGAGCTTCCCATTCTCGTCGTGGATGGGATGCAGGCGGATTTCCAAATAGATATGCAAGTCGTTATATTCACTCTTCGAACAAACCCAGAATTCCTCTACATGATTCTTGTCTACATTCTCATGGAAAGGAGAAGCGTCGAAGAGGTTTGTGTTGGAAAAATAAGAGTCGTAGTCGTCATTGTCGAAATGACAGAGCTCACGCATCTTCTTATTGGCATCTATTAGCCATCCGTCGGCACTGTAGAAAGACAAGCCGATAACAGAGTGCTCGAAGACGAGCTTGTATTTTTCTGCAATTTCCTCCTCTTCTTCTTGTCGCGACATCAGTTCCGTCTCGTCAATCAGTGTACTGATAACCGATACGGGACGCGTGATGCCGGGTACCTTTTCTCCTACACTGTAATTATGGAGATATCCCCATCGAGGTTCTCCTTCTCCGAAGTTAAAGTTCCATCGATAGTTGAACTCCTTTTCTTCCACTTCTCCGCTGATAACCTGACGGATACAGTGGAGTGCTTCTGGCAGGTCGTCGGGATGAACATGTGCTTTCCATTCATCAGATGTGACTCCTTTGTCAGGTATCATGTGTCCATAAAGCTTACTTGTATAGTCTTTGGCAACATCGTACATGATTACATTCGTCTCACAACTGTTCAATGCTTGTTGCATGAGGTTGTGTGTCTGCTTTGACTGACGGGAGGCTTGGCGGATGCGTTGTAGGATAATACGATTATAGATGGTAACAATGATAAAGACGACGATAACGCCTATTACCAACATCAGTGGAATCAATTGAGGTGACTGATGGGGAGGGGGTGGGGGACCTTGTAGAAAAAGGTGGATGCTGTATAATAATGTGTTCATACGATAACGGGGTCTGTATTATAGTCGATATTGCTCTTTTTCTCTATCATTTTTGCATGGCATGGCAGGAATAGCCATACGGTAGTGCCTTTTCCTAATTCTGAATTCAGTTCTATAGAGCCGCCCATTTTCTTGATAAGTGCTTCAATGATAGGCAGGTCAAGACCAGTTCCGAAGAGCCGTTCGTCCTTGTCACGTACAAAGCGTTCGAAGACTTTGGGTAAAGTCTCAGGGTCAATGCCGTCGCCCGTGTCCTCAATAATGACAACCAATTCCTCGCGACGGTATTCATATTTGGCACGAATAGTTCCTTTCTGGGTAAAACGGGCGGCATTTGCGCAGAGCATTTGGATGGCTTTGCCCAAGTGTTCTCCATCGCCATTGATGATTAGGTGTTCGTAGGGACCTTCCACGGAGGTTCTTACTTCTGGTCTTACACTGACCCATCCCATTTGGCAATAGGAGTGGAAGAGTTCGGCGAAGTCATAGTCCTCATGCTTGAATTCCACCATGTCTGCGTCAATACGCGACAGATAGAGTATGTCGTTGATGAGTAGTAACAGGGTATTCGTGTTGCGTTTGATTTCCTCTACAAATATGGGCTCATCAGCCTCGTCGTGTTCTATTTCGAATAGTTCGGCAAAACCCAGTACGGAGTTCAGTGGTGTACGAATCTCATAGCTCATATTGGTTAGGAACGACTCTTTCAGTAATTCAGCCTCTTGTGCCTTCTTAGTTTCGATAGCAAGCAATCGCTCTGTTTCCAGCATATCTGTCATCTCTCGGCACAAACCGAAATAATGCTCTATCTTGTCGTCCTTGTCAAGTATAGGTACCATATTGAACAAGAGTGCTATCTGCCGTCTCTTTTCGTCCCTGATTTCTGTTTCAATCGTTTGCTCTATCGCATGTGGGGTAAGATGGTCCATACGGTTTAGGGCACTGGATACGGCACGCCTGTATCGGGGCATAGCCAGACGGATGCAGCGCAATTGGGAGAGCCGCAGATTCGACTTGTCAATGGTATTAGATAGCGTGAAGGTATAGGTTTGGGGATTATAGTCCACCATTCGTACATTACTAATGCGCAGGGCATAGTTGATATTGTCGATATACTCCTGAATATGCTGGATGGCCTTTTTCAATGCGATGGCACCTTCTTGTTGTTTATGGAACGAGTCGACCATCTCACTGATGTTACGTCCTGCAATATAGACACCTTCCAATTCTCCTTGCTCATTATGGACGGTATTGACGGAAGCTTCATAGTAAATCTTACCTGTCTTTCCTGATTTTGTGGTCCAATGGCGTGTTGTGTCATACTCTTCTATGTCGATGATGGACGACATGTAGGTATGGTCTATTTTTGTGAAGTCAATGTTGTTAAAGAAAGCATTCTCCTTGAAATAGTGTTTTTCTTTGATGAGTGCTTCCTTGTTGGGTATGTCAAATGATTTACAGGCAGTATCGTTGAGGTTTGTCAATAACCCGTCCTTGTCGTAATACAGCATATCTACCAGTGATGAGTTGAAGACAGTATGGTATCGCATCATCAGTTTGTTGGTATTGTCCTTCTTTTCTTGTTCGGCAGTGACGTCCCGCTGTACACCTAGCAATTTTGTGGCTTCTCCTCTGAAATTTTTCTCTGCAATCGAGAGGTGTATTTCATAATACCTAATATTCTCTTTGTCAACCTCGTTACTGCGGATGTTAACGGTGGAGGTAATTCGTCTGTTCTCGCAAATGTCGAAGATGGAAGAGCGCATTACTTCAAAGTCGTCGCGGTTGAAGAATTGGGAGAAATCGATAGGGTTGTATTCCTGAACGATCTCTCCGGTCTCTGATATAAATCTATAGTGGCGTGTTATGGTATCGTAAATCCACATACGCATTCTTCCTGTCTGTATGATGATGGCGAGACGGTTGTTCTGGCTGTGCTGCAATTTGTTGATGTCTTGTTCACGATAGACATACAGGCGGTTGTAGAACAACAACAGGAAAATGCCAATCAGTAATCCTGCAACAAGGTAAGCAAGGACGTGTTCAAAATCGAAAATGTTGTCGAAATGAAATTTTTGGGCTTGAATGACACAGGGTGTCAATAGCAGGGTGGCTAGTGTGACCGTTCGACAAAAAAGAGTATGTCGTTTCTTTAGGTTCATTGTTATTGGCTTGGATAAGATATGTTATTAGCCTACAAAGATAGTTTTTTTTAGCCATTCCCCCAAATTTTTTTGGTTGTTTTTTTACAAAACAGCCACGAAAGGACTTTTCGTGGCTGTTCAATACAAAAATACAAATGGTTAAAGAGGATACTCGTCAAATGCGTAGAGTACTGTTGAGAGGTAGCGCTCCCCTGTGTCGGGAAGAAGTGCGACGATGGTCTTTCCTGCGTTTTCAGGACGCTGGGCGATGAGAGTGGCTCCATAAGCAGCGGCACCGGATGAGATACCTACTAATAAGCCGTCTTGCTGGGCAAGTTCACGACCCGTGCGGATGGCATCATCGTTGTCTATGTCAAGTACTTCGTCAATGACACTTGCGTCGTAAGTCTTAGGAACGAAGCCAGCTCCGATGCCTTGAATTTTGTGGGGACCACTTTGTCCACCATTCAAGACGGGTGAGGAAGATGGTTCTACTGCGATGATCTTTATATTGGGATTCTTCTCTTTCAGGTATTTTCCAATGCCTGAGACTGTGCCGCCAGTACCTACACCGGCTACGAAGATGTCAATTTTACCGTCAGTATCTTTCCAAATCTCAGGGCCTGTAGTGGCATAGTGCTTGGCAGGATTGGCTGTATTCTCGAACTGTTGGAGGATAATGGATCCGGGAATACTGTCACGCAGCTCCTCTGCAGCACGTATAGCTCCTGCCATTCCGTCTTTTCCGCTGGTGAGTCGTACTTCTGCACCGTATGCCTTTACTAGATTGCGGCGCTCCACACTCATCGTCTCTGGCATCGTCAGGATGAGCTTGTAACCTTTAACGGCTGATACAAGGGCGAGTCCGACACCAGTATTACCACTGGTAGGTTCGATGATGGTAGCTCCTGGTTTCAGAAGTCCTTTCTGCTCGGCATCCTCTATCATTGCCAAAGCAATACGGTCTTTTACACTACCGCCGGGGTTGAAGAACTCTACTTTTGCGATGATAGGGGTCTTGAGACCTTTTGAGGCGGAGAATTTGCTGAGTTCGAGCAACGGGGTGTTGCCAATCAGTTCTGTCAGTTGTTTTGCAATGTTTGCCATAATTCTATTCTTTTTAATGTTAATATTCAAAATGTTAAATCTTTTCTAGTGCTTGAGAAAGGTCGTCGATGATGTCGTTGATATGCTCCGTTCCAATACTTAGGCGGACAGTAGCAGGGGTAATGTGCTGCTGTTCAAGTTCTTCCGGAGTCATCTGTGAGTGGGTGGTAGTATAAGGATGGATGACCAAACTCTTTACATCGGCTACATTGGCCAAGAGTGAGAAGATTTCCAAAGAGTCAATAAATTTCCAAGCTTCTTTCTCGCCACCCTTGATTTCGAATGTAAAGATGCTGCCAGCGCCTTTAGGGAAGTATTTCTGATAGAGGACGTGGTCTGGGTGATCAGGTAGAGAGGGATGGTTGACCTTTGCCACCTTCGGATGGTTCTTGAGGAAATCTACTACTTTCAGGGCATTTTCCACATGACGTTCCACTCGCAGACTCAGTGTCTCCAGTCCTTGTAACAAGATAAAAGCATTGAAGGGTGAGAGTGTGGCACCTGTGTCACGAAGGATGACGGCACGGATACGAGTCACAAAGGCTGCGGCACCAGCCACGTCTGCAAAGACGGCTCCATGATAGGAGGGGTCAGGCTTTGCCAGTGAGGGGAACTTGTCGGCATTCGCCTTCCAGTCGAAAGAACCTCCGTCAACAATTACGCCACCTAATGAAGAACCGTGTCCACCGATAAATTTGGTGGCGGAGTGTACTACGATGTCTGCACCATGTTCAATAGGACGAATCAAATAAGGAGTACCAAAGGTGTTGTCGATAATCAATGGAATGTTGTGCTTATGGGCTACTGCTGCGACAGCCTCGATATCTGTAACGTCTGAGTTGGGATTGCCAAAGGTTTCTGCATATACAGCTTTTGTGTTAGGCTGGATAGCTGCTTCTAAGGCTGCGAGGTCATTCACCTTTACGATGGTATTGCTGATACCCTGGGTAGCCAAGGTGTGGGTGATGAGGTTGAATGAACCGCCATAGAGATTGTCAGCAGCTACAATATGGTCGCCAGCCTGTGCGATATTCTGCAGAGCGTAGGTGACGGCTGCGGCTCCACTAGCCACTGCAAGGCCTGCGACACCGCCTTCAAGGGCAGCCACACGATCTTCGAATACGCCTTGTGTGGAGTTGGTCAGTCGGCCGTAGATATTACCTGCATCACGCAGTCCGAAGCGGTCTGCTGCATGCTGTGAGTTGCGGAACACGTAACTGGTTGTTTGGTAGATGGGCACGGCACGTGCATCTGTTGCAGGGTCTGGCTGCTCTTGTCCAACGTGCAGTTGTAAAGTCTCGAAATGTAATTTTTTCTTGCTCATAACTTTTTTCCTTTCTTTTATTTTTGTTATTAATTCATTTTCATTTTGCTGTGATATCTGAACCACGATGCAAAGGTACGGCGAAATCCGCATACCCGAAATAGCACAAATGGGGCATTCTGCATACCACAATCGTGGTATTCTGCATTTTATTCCTAAATATAATAAGGTAAAACATAAAAAATAGCACTTTTATTTGGTTTTTCGATGGATTTACCGTATCTTTGTCGGAAAGTAATCAAAAAACAAATATTTATATGTTAGACGTAAAACAGACATTAGCCTCGGCAGAGGAACGTATGGAGATGGCGGCTATGTTTTTGGAGGAAGAACTTGCCCGTGTACGTGCTGGTCGTGCCAATGTGGCCATTCTCGATGGCGTTCGTGTAGAGTCCTATGGTTCGAAAGTTCCTTTGAACCAAGTTGCTAATATCTCAACACCAGATGCGCGTACCATTGCAATCAAGCCTTGGGACAGAAAGCAGATTCGTGATATTGAGAAAGCCATTATGGATAGTGACGTGGGTATTACTCCAGAGAACAATGGTGAGATTATCCGTCTGGGTATCCCACAGCCTACGGAGGAGCGTCGCCGCGACTTGGTGAAGCAGTGTAATAAGATTGCTGAGAAGGCCAAGGTGGAGGTGCGTAATGTACGTGCAGATATCAAGGACAAGTTGAAGAAAGCCATCAAGGACGGTCTTTCCGAGGATAACGAGAAGGATGCCGAGTTGGATCTGCAGAAGTTGCACGACAAGTTTATCAAGAAACTTGACGAGCTGATGGAGGCCAAGAACAAGGAAATCATGACAGTCTAGTGAAAGGACTAGTCATTAAGAATACTGGCAGTTGGTACACCGTCCTAGCGGACGATGGGTCAACTGTCGATTGTAAGATAAAGGGTAATTTCCGATTGCGTGGCATACGGAGCACGAATCCTGTGGCTGTAGGCGACAGGGTTGAGATGGTCTTACAAGCAACGGCTAATAGCCAACAGCCAACGGCATTCATTACCGAGATAGAAGATCGTCGTAACTACATCATCCGCAAGAGTATTAATCTGTCGAAACAGAGTCATATCCTTGCAGCGAATGTCGATCAGGCGCTGTTGGTGGTTACCATCGTGAAGCCAGAGACCAGTACGACGTTCATCGACCGTTTCCTTGCTTCTGCGGAGGCTTATCGGGTTCCCGTTATCTTGGTGTTTAACAAGACCGACTTGCTGAATAAAGAGGAGCGTCATTATCAGGAGATGATGATCAACCTCTACGAGACCATTGGCTATGAATGCAGAGCAATCTCTGCCGAGACGGGTGATGGGGTTGAGGAGTTGCGTCCTTTATTAGAAGGTAAGATCACGTTGTTGAGTGGTAACTCTGGCGTAGGTAAGTCGACACTTATCAATCGACTCATTCCCCATGCCAATCAGCGTACGGCAGATATCAGTGATGCTCACAATACGGGTATGCATACCACTACATTCTCGGAAATGATACCGCTAACGGCTAATAGCCAACAGCCAACAGCCAGTTGGCTTATTGATACCCCAGGAATCAAGGGCTTTGGCACATTTGATATGGAACGGGAGGAGTTGACGAGTTATTTCAAGGAAATCTTTGAGTACTCCAAGCAATGTCGCTTCTCTAATTGTACACATACCCATGAGCCTGGTTGTGCCGTATTGAAAGCAGTGGATGATCATTATATTGCACTAAGCAGATACCAGTCTTACCTTTCTATGTTGGACGATAAAGACGAAAACAAATATCGCGAGGCTCAATAAGCTTCGCGATATTTGCTTTATCCAATTGTTATTGTGTATTTACTCATAAACGATGCTCCTGGAAGGAGGTGATTCATCAGGGGCTTGTCTTTGAACTCTCCTTTCCATCCACGTGGATCACCGATACCATACCAAGGTTCTATGCAAACGAAGGGAGCATGTTTGTCAAATGGACTCCAGAAAGCACAAACAGGGGTCTTGTAATCTACTGTTACAGCAGGTTCCCCATTGGTGTCCATCAACATGGCACGATGTGTCTGGCTCTTATGAATCTTTACACTGTCATTTCGCCAGAAGTTGTTGTTAAATTCAATGATACCCATATCGGCTTCGACAGGAACTTCCACCATGTCGTGTGATCCGTCTGCATAACTCTTGAGCCCATCCAGAGGTTTTTCGTTGTCGAGTTTGATGATTCCTTCTGTCTTACCACCAGGAATATTGAAAGCGGGATGTCCGCCTATTTGGAAGTGGATTTCCTGTGTGTCCGTGTTCTCCACATGCCAGATGACATGTATTTGATTGCCCTCCAATCGATAGGTGATGGCGAGATTGAAGTGGTATGGGTAAACTTTTAGTGTATCCTTGTCGTCGTGAAGGGCAAAAGTCACTTTCTTTTCTGTCTTGTTAATGAGGGTAAATTTCATGTCACGGGCAAAACCATGACGGGGAAGGTGGTATTCCTTGCCATCCACAGTATACGTTTCATTATTTACGCTACATACAAGGGGAAAGAGGATAGGAGAGTGGCGTCCCCAATATTTGGGGTCTGCCTGCCACAAGTATTCTCTTCCGTTGTTGTCTTGGATGCTCAGGAGTTCGGCTCCTAGCTCTGCGACTTTGATGGTCAGTAGACCGTTACTTAGTTCTGTCATGTTATTTGATTCGTTTTAGGGTTGCTTTCATGTCAACATCGTCAACATACAGCTCCTGGCCGTCTTCGCTGAGTTGCATCTTCGACCCGTTATCCTCAATGGTGATGATGTTGTTGCGGGCTGTGTATCTTGACTTGTAGTTATTGAATTTCGTCTTCATGACCATGTCTGCCTGCCATAGCTTACGGTTTGCCCAACTGACTCCCAGTTCTTTGGCCCGTTCCTTGTCCATCATGATCTTCATTCGCATTTTCATGTCATGACTGTTGACAAACTCGATGGTGACACTCATGGTAAATATCTCGTTCATCACATATTCGCGTTCCTTCCTTTGCTCAGCTGTTTCATTCTCTTTCTCGCCGAGTAGGTGATTGACACTCATGTAACCGTTGTAATAAATACGTCCCTTCATGTCTTGAGCCTGTATGCCGAGAGTCAGCATCATGGCACAGACGATTAATAAAAATCTTTTCATATTGCTTATAGATATTGTGATTTGGTTGCAAAGATACAAAATTATGACGGAAAGAGTATGATATGATTTGGTTTTTTTACTACTTTGTCGTATCTTTGCAGCATGAATTTGAATGACCAGAAAATCGCTGTACTCCTTTCTGGAGGTGTCGATAGCTCTGTGGTACTTTATGAGTTGGTACGGCAGGGATTGCATCCTGATTGTTTCTATATCAAGATAGGTCCTGACCATGATGAAGAGTGGGATTGCTCCTCGGAGGAGGATTTGGAGATGGCGACAGCTGTCAGTCATCAATATGGTTGTCGACTGGAGGTCATTGACTGTCATCAGGAGTATTGGAATCAGGTGACGACTTATACGATGGAGAAGGTTCGTGCGGGTCTGACTCCTAATCCTGATGTCATGTGTAATCGTCTGATAAAGTTTGGTGCTTTCCATGAGAAACGTGGGCATGAGTATGATTTGATAGCGACAGGTCATTATGCTCAGACGGAGATAGATGATCAAGGCAGGAAATGGTTGACGACCAGTCCTGATCCTGTGAAGGATCAAACAGACTTTTTGGCACAGATATACGACTGGCAGTTGAAGAAGGCCTTGTTTCCTATCGGACACATGATGAAGGAGGAGGTGCGTGAGATAGCCGTGCGTGAACATTTGGTGAATGCCAAGCGCAAGGACTCCCAGGGCATTTGTTTCCTGGGGAAAATCAATTATAACGACTATATCCGCCGTTATTTAGGCGAACAGCCTGGTGATGTGTTGGAATTGGAGACGGGCAAGAAGATCGGACAGCACAAGGGTTTGTGGTTCCATACCATAGGTCAGCGTCATGGCCTGGGCTTTGGTGGTGGTCCTTGGTTTGTGGTCAAGAAAGATATGCAGCAGAATATCCTATATGTCAGTAAAGGATATGACCCACAGACTGCTTACAAACAGAAGTTCAGGATCCGTGACCTGCATCTGCTGACAGCCCCTGTTGATACTAAGAATATCTGTTTTAAGATTCGTCACACTCCAGAGTTTCATCATGCGACATTGGAAGCAGAGGCGGGCGGAGTCTATACTGTTCATTCGGATAAACCTATTCATGGAGTGGCACCAGGACAGTTCTGTGTGCTGTACGATGAGGCGCATCATCGTTGTTATGGTTCTGGAGAAATTACCGTTTAACACTTTTTGTTGTAAGTTTCTTTGTTTTGAGCGTGACTTTTTGTAATTTTGTACGCTATGAACGAAGAGACACTGAATAGGGCTCAATGGAAAGATAATGTCATACTTGTTGACGCTGATTACGTCGACAAGGTGGCGTTTAATCTGATTGTGAACTTCGAACGTATGATAGGTCGTCGTATTCCACAAGCGGATATGGCGAAATGGTTGGAGTGTGTAGCCTTGGATGGTGGTTTGAAACCTCTCGATGATAGTTCTCTCACCTCTATCCAAGTCGTCCTCATCCACCAGAAGCAACAGATGGAGAATTTCCAACCCTTTGCCTTCACCGACTTAGATGGTCAGGCATTCAAAGGTCCTTTGGGTGAGTTCCAAATCAGTTGTGTTCCAGTGGAGAAGATGGTGACTGCAGCAGACTTGTTTGTCGACTCCATGCAGATTATCTGTAACAGTGGTGATGTGAAGCGAGTGATGGTTATTCCCGATGCAGATCATATATATAATAATGTACGCGCAGGACTCCGGCATGTAGATGACGATAAGCATATCACAGTCTTTGCGATGCAACCGATGGAGGGAGGTAATTTCCGTCAGGAGATATTGGGTTATTCATTAATGGCGGCATTGGGAATCCGTGCCGACGAAATCAAATAAAGTGTTATGGGAAAAGAGTTCAGGCTTGACAGGGATTTTGACGATGGAATCGCTTCCAGGAAAACATCGGAGCAGTCTGATGCCTTCCGCGATTTCTGGATCGTACGGCAAAAGAATTCGAAACAACAAAATATCAAAGAAGAGAAAAGAACAATGGGAAAAGTATTGATGGTTGGTGCAGGTGGTGTTGCCACTGTTGCTGCATTCAAGATTGCTCAGAATGCAGATGTGTTTACTGATTTCATGATTGCCTCACGTCGTAAGGCGAAGTGTGATGCTATCGTAGAGGCGATTCATCAAAAGGGATACACCATGCCCATTAAGACGGCACAGGTGGATGCGGATGACGTAGACCAGTTAAAAGCGCTTTTTAGTGACTATCAGCCCGAATTGGTCATCAATCTTGCCTTGCCGTATCAAGACCTAACTATCATGGAGGCTTGTCTCGCCTGTGGTTGTAGTTATCTGGATACTGCCAATTACGAGCCAAAGGATGAGGCTCACTTTGAGTATTCTTGGCAGTGGGCCTATCGCGAGCGTTTCCGTGAGGCTGGTCTGACGGCTATACTTGGCTGCGGTTTTGATCCAGGTGTGACCAGTATCTATACGGCATATGCTGCTAAGCATCATTTCGATGAGATTCAGTATTTGGACATTGTCGACTGTAATGCTGGTGACCATCATAAGGCCTTTGCCACCAACTTCAATCCGGAGATCAATATCCGCGAGATTACCCAGAAAGGACTCTACTGGGAAGATGGCAAATGGGTAGAGACAGAACCGTTGGAGATTCACAAGGATCTGACCTATCCTGAGATTGGTCCTCGCGACAGTTATCTGTTACATCATGAAGAGATAGAATCGCTGGTTATTAACTATCCCACCATCCGTCGTGCCCGTTTCTGGATGACCTTTGGTCAGCAGTATCTGAAGCACCTCGAGGTAATTCAGAACATTGGCATGAGCCGCATCGACGAGGTAGAGTACGAGGCTCCGTTGGCTGACGGTAGCGGTGTTGCAAAAGTAAAGATAGTTCCTTTGCAGTTCCTGAAGGCTGTATTGCCTAACCCGCAGGATTTGGGCGAGAACTACGAAGGCCAGACTTCTATTGGCTGTCGCATTCGTGGTATTGGCAAAGACGGCAAGGAACACACCTATTATGTATATAATAACTGTAGCCATCGTGCTGCTTACGAAGAAACAGGTATGCAAGGCGTCTCTTATACCACAGGCGTACCAGCCATGATTGGTGCCATGATGTTCTGTAAGGGATTATGGCGCAAGCCAGGTGTCTTCAATGTCGAGGAATTTGACCCAGATCCCTTCATGGAGCAGCTGAACAAGCAGGGGCTGCCTTGGCATGAAATTCACGATGGAGACTTGGAACTTTAAGAATTGAAAATTGATAATTCTTGCTAAGGCAAGCGTACTAAAGAAACGATTAGAAAATTGATAATTATGGCAAAGAAAGAAACAGGGGGCGAAGCTCTCACCCCACAACAGGAAAAAATGAAAGCCCTGCAGGCAGCTATGTCGAAGATTGAAAAGGACTTCGGCAAGGGCAGCATTATGAAGATGGGCGACGAGAAAGTAGAGAATGTAGAGGTGATACCTACTGGTTCTATTGCATTGAATGCCGCGCTTGGCGTGGGAGGTTATCCTAAAGGACGTATCATTGAAATTTATGGTCCAGAGTCGTCAGGTAAGACAACCCTTGCCATCCATGCTATTGCAGAATGCCAGAAAGCTGGTGGTCTTGCTGCCTTCATAGATGCGGAGCATGCTTTCGACCGTTTTTATGCAGCCAATCTGGGTGTGGACATCGACAATCTGTACATCTCACAGCCAGACAATGGTGAACAGGCCTTGGAGATTGCCGATCAGTTGATTCGCTCCAGTGCTATCGATATCCTGGTGGTAGACTCTGTGGCAGCCCTGACTCCTAAGAAGGAGATAGAGGGTGACATGGGCGATTCGGCTGTTGGTCTGCATGCCCGTCTGATGAGTCAGGCTTTGCGCAAACTGACAGGTACCATCGCCAAGACAAATACTACCTGCATCTTCATCAACCAGTTGCGTGAGAAGATTGGTGTGATGTTTGGCAACCCAGAGACCACCACGGGTGGTAATGCGCTGAAGTTCTATGCTTCCGTGCGTCTGGATATCCGTAAGGTGACAGCCATTAAGGATGGTGACAACGTAATTGGCAACCAGGTGCGTGTCAAGGTGGTGAAGAACAAGGTAGCTCCTCCCTTCCGCAAGGCAGAGTTTGAGATTACCTTTGGCGAAGGTATCTCGAAGATTGGTGAGATTGTTGACCTCGGCGTAGAGCATGGTGTTATCAAGAAGAGCGGCTCGTGGTTCTCTTACGGAGAATCGAAACTAGCTCAGGGGCGCGACGGTGTGAAAACGCTGCTCAAGGATAATCCTGAACTGTGTGAAGAACTTGAAGCCAAAATTATGCAGGCAATAGCTGATAAGTAAAATAGTAAATCATAAAAAAGTAAGAGAGGCTGCGTGTGCAGCCTCTCTTTGTATAATAGCTAATTTGACGTTTCTTCTTAACGGCCACCTCCAGCTGATGAAGGCATAGTTGAATGGGAACCTGCTGCACGGGCAGCTGATGGACGGGTCTCAGCAGCACGCATTTTCGAAGCACGTGTTTCTGTAGCCGCACCAAAAGCACGACCTTCTTCTGTCTTCTGCTTTTCAATAGAGTCGCCGGAAGACTTTTCGGTTCTGCGAGGAGTCTTGATGCCAACCACCTGACCGCTCTTGCTAAACTCGACAATCAACCATGCCTTGGTACGTTTGTAAATCCATTGGTAGCGTCCGTTAGGCAGGTCTGCCTTGTTGTCAGGCTCACCGACAGCCATCTCCACTTCTTCCTCTGTCATACCCATTCCGACACGTCCCTCGCGAATCATGGTACGTGTAGCAGCATTGGTGTTCCTCAGTCTGCCTTCGCCAAAGCCGAACAGATAGCCGAAGTAGTCTTCCTTCTGTCCATCGATATCACCTGTGACACTCTCGTTGATGAAGGTGACATCTTTGGCGTATGTACGTCCAGTCTCTGTCTCTGTCAGTGTCAAAGTGACATAGTTACTATTGCGGACAGGTGCCATTCCGTCAATACGGAAAGCCATCAGCTTTGGAACTTTCACAACACGGTTATCCTTGCCACCACCCTTGGTCGTCATGCTGGTGGCGTACTTGGTATAAACGGTCTTACCCATATACTGTGCATAGTCGGTAGAAACCTTGGTCTCTCCTGTCAGCAAGTCAAAAGAGCCGTAGAAAAGGAACTTGGCATTGTCGACAATGAACTCATCGTCACGCATGCCACAGTTGGTCTTGCTCAAGGCTACGTTTTGGTAGAACTCGTTGCCCTTCTTGTCGGCAACGATAATCTTGACGGGGAACGAGCGGGTACCTACACCAATGGCAACTACCTTCACCTCCATGTTCTTTTCCACCTTGACATCTTCATAGCTGTCACTATCGTAGTCGACGTCAATGCGATAGTCTGTGGAACGAGTAATCAGTGACTGTCCTATCAGTTTCTCACGGGCAATGTCTACATCTCCCAGATAGGCCAGCGTTGGAACACCCTGTCTGCTGTAGCAATAGTCGTCGAAACTACCGTTCGGCAACTCAAAATAGTATTTCTTATTGTCCTCCTGACAGGTGAAATTCATCCTTTCACGTCCATTGGCACCTACGGAGTGATTGTTGTAAATCATAATCTTACGACGCAGCTTGCCACTTGCCACTTCCTTGCCAGTACCGGCATCATGGAAAGTATTGACAATCAGGTCATACTTTTCTGGAAGAACCATGAACTTCATTCCGTCTTTCCAGTCACACAGACTGTAATAACGGAAATTCTGACTGACAAAGTCGGTGCCTGTGGCTTCCTCTTCTTGGTCTGCCTTCTCTTTCACGGCTTTAGCTTCCGTCTTCTTCACTCCTTTCGTTTTGACGATGTAGGATTCGGCACTCTGGGCCATTGCGGAACTTGCAGCAAGAGCCAGACCAGCCAATACAATTAACTTCTTCATAGATATATCTATAGATTGTTATTACGTAATATGGTGCAAAGATATAAATTATTTTTGATACTTGTGCCAAAATGACGTGACAAACCGTCATTTTTCTTCATTTTTTTTGTTTTTGGCACATGCTTTGCTATAAAATCGTTGACAAATTATGCATATTAACAATTAAAATAAATACAATTATGGGAAAAATTATTGGAATTGACTTAGGAACAACCAACAGCTGCGTTGCTGTATTTGAGGGTAACGAGCCTGTGGTTATTGCTAACAGTGAAGGTAAGCGTACTACACCTTCTGTAGTAGGCTTTGTGGAGAACGGTGAGCGTAAGATCGGTGACCCTGCCAAGCGTCAGGCCATCACCAATCCCAAGAAAACCGTTTATTCTATCAAGCGTTTCATGGGTGAGAACTGGCAGCAGACAGAGAAAGAAATCTCTCGCGTACCTTATAATGTGGTTAACGAGGGTGGTTATCCCCGTGTGGACATCGATGGACGTAAGTACACGCCGCAGGAGATTAGCGCTATGGTGCTGCAGAAGATGAAGAAGACTGCAGAGGACTACCTCGGACAGGAAGTGACGGATGCTGTCATCACCGTTCCCGCCTACTTCTCCGACTCACAGCGTCAGGCTACCAAGGAGGCTGGTCAGATTGCTGGTCTGAACGTAAAGCGTATCGTCAACGAGCCTACAGCTGCCGCTTTGGCATACGGTGTTGACAAGGCCAACAAGGATATGAAGATTGCTGTTTTCGACCTCGGTGGTGGTACGTTCGATATCTCTATCCTGGAGTTTGGTGGTGGCGTATTCGAGGTGCTCTCTACCAATGGTGACACGCACCTGGGTGGTGACGACTTCGACCAGGTCATCATCGACTGGCTCGTTCAGGAGTTCAAGAACGACGAGGGTGCCGACCTGAAGGCTGATCCGATGGCTATGCAGCGTCTGAAAGAGGCTGCAGAGAAGGCTAAGATTGAGTTGTCTTCAAGCACCTCTACAGAGATTAACCTGCCATACATCATGCCTGTAGCAGGTGTACCCAAGCACTTGGTAAAGACCTTGACACGTGCCAAGTTCGAGCAGTTGGCACATGGTCTGATTCAGGCTTGTCTGGCTCCTTGTCAGAAGGCCATCGCTGATGCCAAACTGAACACATCTGATATTGACGAGGTCATCCTCGTAGGTGGTTCAAGCCGTATTCCTGCAGTACAGGAACTCGTGAAGAACTACTTCGGCAAGGAGCCTTCGAAGGGTGTGAACCCTGACGAGGTGGTAGCCGTAGGTGCTTCTATCCAGGGTGCTATCCTGAACAAGGAAGGCGGCGTAGGCGACATCGTATTGCTCGACGTTACTCCTTTGACATTGGGTATCGAGACCATGGGTGGTGTGATGACCAAACTGATTGAGGCTAACACAACCATTCCTTGCAAGAAGAGCGAGACCTTCTCTACCGCTGCCGACAACCAGACAGAGGTAACTATCCACGTGCTGCAGGGTGAGCGCCCAATGGCTGCACAGAATAAGTCTATCGGCCAGTTCAACCTGACTGGTATCGCTCCTGCTCGTCGTGGTATTCCTCAGATTGAGGTAACCTTCGACATCGATGCCAACGGTATTCTGAAGGTTTCTGCCAAGGATAAGGCCACAGGTAAGGAGCAGGCTATCCGCATCGAGGCTTCCTCTGGTCTCTCTCAGGACGAGATTAATCGCATGAAGGCTGAGGCTGAGCAGAACGCTGAGAACGATAAGAAGGAGCGCGAGCGCGTGGATAAGCTGAACCAGGCTGACTCCATGATCTTCCAGACGGAGAACCAGTTGAAGGAGATTGGCGATAAGATTCCTGCAGAGCACAAGCCCGCTATCGAGAATGCCCTCCAGCAGCTGAAGGATGCCCACAAGGCTGGCGACGTTGCTGCCATCGATACCGCAATTGCTGCCCTCAACGCTGCTTGGCAGACAGCCTCACAGCAGATGTATCAGGCTGCAGGTGCGCAGGCAGGTCCTCAGCCAGGTGCTGACCAGCAGCAGGGGCCCTTCTACAACCAGCAGGAACAGCCCCAGCAGGGTGCTCCAAAGGATGACAACATCCAGGATGCTGACTTTGAGGAGGTGAAATAATCCACGATAAGCAACGATAAGAAAATCATAAGAAAGTGGTGTAATCCAAGCGGTTACGCCACTTTTTCTTATTGTTAAATTTTGTTTTGATTCTTGCATATTTCGGATTTTTGGGGTAATTTTGCATCATATTTGCGACACGACTTATTAGTAGAAAAGATTAAACTTATAAATACTTGTCGCTACTTAGATGGATTAAATAGTAGAAAAGATATGCCAGCTTTAAAATTCGAGATTAAAAGGAAGTGCGAAGTCTGTGGAAGCATTTTCATTGCTAAGACACTTGACTCCAAGTGTTGCTCAGAGAAATGTATGAAGGTAGCATGGAAGCGGAGAAAGGATGAGGAAAAGAAACAAGAACGGCTCAAAGCAATAGCCGATCAGGTTCCTGACTATCGTGATTATATCTCCATCCCTGAAGCTGTTGCCATGTATGGAGTCGGCAGAGATACTTTGTATCGGCTTATTCGCATTGGTCAGATACAAAGTATCAATCTTGGTGCCAGACTGACCCGCATTAACAGGAAAGACATAGACAAGATGTTTCCTAAACGGTTTGAGAAGCCAAAGAAAGACAAAGATCTTGTTCCTTTATATAATATGGAGCCGGAAAATTGTTACACCATTGGTGAAATCTGCAAGAAATATAACATTAATGATAGTTCCGTATGGGCACACGTTAGGAAGTACTCTATCCCGACTCGCCAGATAGGGAATTACGTCTATGTACCCAAATCAGAAATCGATAAACTTTATAAGAGCTTATGAAGAAACCATTAGCACATACGAAAGTAACGGTAAAACTCCGTAAGTCACAATACAAAGAGGAATGGTACCTGATAGTGGAAGCCTACCCTGTAGTCAAGGCTGGCAATAAGATTGAACGGATTGTGGAGTCGGTCAACAGAAGTATCACCACACCTATTTGGGATAAATCCTCCTCTACTCGTTCATCTGGCTTTAAGCCCAAGCGTGACATCAACGGCATTATCATGTGTCGTTCTGCTCTCGACCAGGAATCCTGTATCTATGCAGACAATGTAAGGAAACTTCGTCAGCACGAGTATGATAATCAATCGCTCTACACTGATAAGGAAAGTGAGATTGCTGCACAGAACGAACGTTCCGAACAGGACTTTATCGAGTATTTCAAGAAAATCACCTATACACACCATCCCAATGCATCCAAGTCCATTATCATCAATTGGGAACGAGTCGGTGTCCTACTTGGTCTCTTTTCTAAAGGTAAGCCAATACCGTTTAGCTCTATTTCAGTTAAGCTTCTCGAAGAACTAAAGCTATTCATGCAGACTGCTCCACAAGGAGGGAAGAAAGGCGGCACAGTATCTCAGAACACTGCTTCTACCTATTTCTCAATCGTGAAGGCCGGACTAAAACAGGCCTTTGTTGATGAATTTCTGACGATAGACATCAGCGAGAAGGTGAAGAACATTCCCACCAAAGAAAGCCGACGTGAATCCCTGACAATGGAAGAGGTCAACAAACTGGTAGAGACCCCATGCGAAGATGATGTTTTGAAGCGGGCTTCACTATTCTCCATCCTGACAGGCATGCGCCATTGCGACATCATGCGATTAACATGGAGCCAGTTGGTTAATGTCGATGGTTCTTGGCGAGTGGACTTCACTCAGAAGAAGACATCTGGAGTAGAATACACACCAATCTCCGATCAAGCCTATGCACTATGTGGTGAACGCCGTCTTCCCAAGAACTTAGTCTTTGAAGGACTCACACCTCCCTCATGGGTTAGCCGTCCTTTGAAGAAATGGATAGAGGCAGCAGGCATTAAGAAGCACATAACATTTCACTGCTTCAGGCATAGCTATGCCGTTTTACAGTTGACCAATGGTACAGACATCTATACTGTCAGTAAAATGCTTGGTCATACTAATGTCAAGACCACTCAAATCTATGCAAAAGTCGTTGACGAGAAGAAAGAGAAGGCTGCTAATGCCATCAAGATAGAGAATCTTGACAAATGAGGACATATTATTAGCACCTCGCTAATTTTCAACGAATTACGTACTGTTTAGTGGGAAGTTGGGCACATTTGCACCACCTCCCACTACTTCTTACACCACCATTTTTCTTGTTTTTTATCCCCTTTTATCCCTATTTCCACTTATCAAGCCTCTTTTTGATTTGAGAAGTTATTGATTTCTCTATCTTTTAGGGAAACGGACACTTAATCTCCGTTAAAGAAATTGGTGATTAGGTGGTGACGATTAACATCTCATACGCACCATTTAAATAAACTCGACCTTTGCGTCAAAATTAAATTTTTAAAATTATGACGCAAATAAGAAATTTAGAAGAAATGCCTCAGGCATTGAACTACCTTATCTCAAAGGTAGAGAGTTTAGAAGAGATGGTGAACGAACTGAGCATCCAAAAAGATGTTCCAGAACAACCTGAATGGATGGATATTGACGGGCTTCGCCAATATATTCCGTCCCATCCAGCCAAACAAACCATCTATGGTTGGGTCAACGACAAGTTGATACCTTATTATAAGACTTCAAAGAAGTTAACCTTCAAAAAGTCTGAGATTGACGAGTGGCTTCATCAAGGTTGCAGAAAGAGCACAGAGGACTTGCAACGAGAGGCCATTGAGTTTATCAACCTCAAAAGAAAGAAAGGGGGTCTGATATGATAATAGACACTGACCATCTGGTTAACCAAATCCATGCCGAAGTGGAAGGAGTCGCAGAAACAGGTTTCCCTATGGATGTGTTCCCTGAGCGCATACAGAAGATCATCTATGATCTGGTGACTTACGAGAACTATAACCTGGAGTACACGGCTTCCATCATTCTCTCTG
>JAEEGG010000830.1_pt1 | contig 89921 bp, 91 predicted proteins | sample 9134161 | NCBI WGS metagenome assembly JAEEGG01 (sample SAMN16246543, study PRJNA631951) | gut metagenome | biome: gut microbiome; feature: rumen; material: CR-attached | host: Bos | place: Iran: Karaj | collected 2018-10
CGAGCGGTGGCGCAGTCCGAGGTTGGGGTTTATGTCGGGATTGGACGACACTGGCAGTATGCAGCGTGCGGCCACTATCTTGTTGCCGTCCACCACCACTGCGCCGTCGTGCAGGGGGGTGTTCTTGAAAAAGATGGTCTCCAGCAATGCCGACGAGAGTGCGGAGTTCACTTTCTCGCCGGTGTCAATAATCTCGCTGAGGTCGCCGCCGCGCCCGAAAACGATAAGTGCGCCGGTCTTTGTCTGTGCCATACGCTGGCAGGCCTGAATCACCGGCTCCAGCTGCTGCATGTTTTTCTTGCGTGTGGTGAAATGCTTGAAAAGGTTAATCTTGCTGGTATCCTTGAACGGACGGCTGCCGAGCAGCAACAGGAAACGGCGTATCTCGGGCTGGAACACCACCACCAGCGCCAGCACGCCTATGCTGATGAATTTGCCCAGAATGTCGGCCAAAAGCCGCATCTGCAGCAGCTCCACAATCTGCCAAAGGATGTAGATAACGAAAATGCCCAAGAAAATACGTATGGCGTTGGTGTTTTTCACCAGCTTGAAAATGCCGTAGAGCAGCAGTGCAACCAGTATGATGTCGATTGCGTCGATGATGGAGAAGTTCAGAAGTCCTTTCAATAAAAGCAGTTGCATCGGATGTTATTTTTTTAGTTGAGATACTATTTTCACACATTGCACGGCCTCTTTCACGTCGTGCACACGCAGTATTTTGGCGCCGTGCAGAAGGGCGTAGGTGTTGAGAGCCGTGGTGCCGTTGAGGGCGTCGTCGGGGCTGTTGCCGAGCAGCTTGTAAATCATCGACTTACGTGAGATTCCCACCAGCAGAGGCTCGTCGAAAACGGCAAAGGCGTCGAGGTTTTGCATCAGCTCGTAGTTCTGCTCCAAAGTCTTGGCAAAGCCGAAGCCCGGATCGATGACAACGTCCTTTGCGCCAAGGCGATACAGGATGTCGAGTTTTTCGGAGAGGAAACGTATCACCTCGGCCACCACGTCGTCGTAGTGGGTGTCGTGCGCCATACGGTCGGGGGTGGTGCGGTTGTGCATAAGCACGTAAGGCACCTGTAGATGTGCCACGGCGGAGAGCATCGCGTCGTCAAAGAGTCCGCCGGAGATGTCGTTGATGATGTCGGCACCGGCCTCCACGCAGCGTTCGGCCACGCGGGCACGGAAAGTGTCGATGGAGACGGGCGTTTCGGGGAACTCGGAGCGCACCAGCCTGAGCACAGGCAGCAGGCGTTGCAGCTCGGCGGCCTCGTCGGGCATTGCGGCACCGGGACGGGTGGAGACGGCTCCTATGTCGATGATGTCAGCACCCTCGGCAACGATGGTGCGGGCACGACTAACGACGGCCTCGTCCGAAAGGTAACGTCCGCCATCGTAAAACGAGTCGGGAGTTACGTTCAGAATGCCCATAACCAGCGGCTTTTCGCCATCATATATCTTTTTTCGCAGCAGCATGTCTGTCTTTCTTTTCAAACGGACGCCGGTCTCTCGTTCAAAGGCAAATAAGTGCCTGATTTATAGAAACTGCGTCCCACTTTTTTTATATACCTGCTTTTTATTCGATAATTTTGTGTATATTTGTAGTTTATTATCGCCTTTACGGCAAAAGCATATACAGCTGACTGACAAATCGTTGCACCAAGCCAGACAACAGTCGCAGCCGTTGATACGGGCAAGATGCGTACAATTTGCAATCGGTTGCAAAAATACGAAAAAAAATAATATTTCGCAAAAAAATGTCGAACACCAAGAAAGAATTTGAGGAAGAACTTGCGGTATGCCGCAAAATGTTTGAGATGAAAACCCGCGACTACGGCACTTCGTGGCGTATTTTGCGGTTGCCGTCGCTCACCGACCAGATTTTTATCAAAGCCAACCGCATACGCAGCGTGCAGATGTGCGGCGTGGCCAAAATCGACGAGGACATTGAGTCGTGTTTCGTGGCAATGGTCAACTACTCGGTGATGGCGCTGATACAGTGCGAGTTGGGACTCGACGGCGAGCAGGACCTGCCGTTGGAGCGCGCCATGGAGCTGTACGACAAGCACTCCATCGGGGCAATGAACCTGATGCTCGACAAAAACCACGACTACGGCGAGGCATGGCGCTCGATGCGCGTAAGCTCGATGGTGGACATCATACTGATGAAACTGAAACGGCTGAAACAAATTGAGGACAACGACGGCCGCACCCTCGTCTCCGAAGGCGTGGAAGGCAGCTACAACGACATCCTCAACTACTCCATCTTTTCGTTGATACAAATGCACGAAGGGGAACAGAAATGAAACGTCATATCAGACACTCATTTTACGCTGTATTTCTGACACTTACGGCGACACTTTTTCTCACCGCCTGCTGCAACAAGAAGGAGCAAGCCGAATCGGAGCCCATCCCCCCTGCACCCGACTACGCCGACAACTCGCAATGGTATATCCAAGACCGCAACGCGGCCGTCGATGTCTTTTACATAATTTCCACCGAGACAGGAGATTACACCACCGCCGACGGTCAGGTGTGTCACTACGCCGACACCCGAAACGACACCATCCGGGCCTATATGCAGAGCGAGATGACGGGCGTGGACAATCTGCTGTGCGGCGACCTCAACTATTTCTCGCCCTACTACCGTCAATGCACGCTGGAATCGTTTGTGGATGAGGCACTTGCCAACGAGCGCATGAAAATGCCGATGGAGGACGTGCGACGTTCATTCGACTACTACCTCAAAAAACTTAACCACGGCCGTCCGTTCATACTTATGGGCTTCAGCCAAGGAGCCGCCGCCGTGGTGGACCTCCTTAAGCAGATGCCCGACAGCGTTTACAGCCGTATGGTGGCGGCATACGTGTTCGGCTGGCGCGTTACCGACAGCGACATGGCAGGCACCAGCCACTTCCGCCCCGCCCTCGACAGCAACGACCTCGGGGTGACCATCTGCTACAACTCGGTACGCGACAACAGCTGTGCCACACCCCTTATCAGCGACGGCAACCGCATTGCCATCAACCCAGTGAACTGGTGCACCGACGCCACCCCCGCCACCCTCGTCAGCCCCATCTCGCCCGACACCGTTACGGCAACCCTCGACACCGTTTCTAAACTACTGATTGTCAATGGCTATACCCCCGACGACTATATGATTCCGCTGATAGGCCGCGACGGCAACTACCACAAGCTGGAAATTTCGCTCTACCGCCAAGTGCTGCAACGCAATATCGCACTGAGAGCAAGAACCTTCACGGAAGTTGAAAATTGAGAATTGAAAGTTGAAAATTAGTGGTCAGGGGGCAGTAGTCAGGGGTCAGGGGTCAGAGGATAGTTGATAGTTGATAATTTATAGTTGATAATTGAAAATTAAAACATTCTAAAACACTACAACCCATAAAATCAATCTGTTTAATCCGTGCCATCCGTGGTCAACAGAAATAATTAGAAATCCCATAGAATAAAAAATTTTTCGTGTTTTTAGATGTTTATAAAAATAAAAACGCCATACGCTCGTTTAATTAGATTAAACACATTACAATTATGACAAAAGAAAGAGAAAAAAGACTTCGCATCATCGACTGCATCTGCAGGATTTTCGTGGGACTTGTGTTCCTGTTTTCCAGCTTTGTGAAAGGCGTGGACCCCATGGGCACGGCCTACAAGATACAAGAATATATGACCGCTTGGAGCATCGGCAGCCTCACTTTCGAATGGGCTCTGCCCTTTGCCACATTCCTTTCGGTAACGCTCGTAACCCTCGAGTTCCTCGTCGGCGTATTGCTGATAACCAACTCGTTACGCAAGCTCACCGCTTGGACGCTGTTGCTGATGATGACCTTCTTCCTCGTCACCACACTTATCGACGCCATCACCAACAAAGTTACCGACTGCGGCTGTTTCGGCGATTTCGTCAAACTCACCAACTGGCAGACGTTCTGGAAAAACGTGGTGCTGATGGTGCCCACGCTGGTGATTTTCTTCTGTCGTAACCTCAAAAAGAAACACCGCACCTACGAGCGCGACATACTTATTTTCCTCTTCGCCGTTGCCGCGATGGTGGGATTCGCCATCTACAACATCAACAACGAGCCGGTGCTCGACTTCCGCGAATGGAAAGTTGGCAACCAGATGATTCCCGAAAGCGACGGAAAGATAATGAGTTACGTAACCTACCAGAACAAAACCACCGGCGAAATCAAAGAATTCCCCTCCGAGGACCTGATGAAATATATGGAAGACAGCACTTGGGCAGAAGAATGGGAATGGAAGGACAGCCGCGTGGTGGACCCCACGGTGATTGCCGCCCCCGGCTTCTCGATGATCGGCATCGACGGCGAGGACTACGCCAAGGAGATGATTGGCTCCCCCGACCCGATTATCATCGCTACAAGCCACGATATCAGCGAGATAAACGACAACGGCATTGAGAGCATGCAACGTGTGAAGGACATCGCCGAACAGCACAACGTGAAATACGTGTTCCTCACCGCCTCGTTGCCCGAAGATGTGGAGAAATTCCTCAACGACAACAAGTTGGGCGATGTCTCCTATTTCCTTGCCGACGACAAAGCCATAGAGACCATGCTACGCTCCAACCCCGGCTACATTCTGCTGAAAGACGCCATCGTAAAAGGCAAATGGCACTACCGCAACTACAACAAAATACGTAGCGTGGACTTTGAACAACTCGATTAATTCGGATTTCGGAATTAGATAATGCTCCTAGCCGCAAGCGGCTGAAATTATGTAAATCTAAAAAAATATTTCGCCGAAGGCGAAAGTGATTTACAAGATTGAAAGATTTCGTGAGCCGAAGGCGAACAGGAGAAACAAAAAAAAAGATATACAGAAACTAACTTCGCCGAAGGCGAAACAAATCACAGTTCACTAAAAGCATGAAAAAATTTCTGATTATCACACTCTTGACAATTGCGACGGGGTTTGCGTGGGCGCAGGACGAGAAGTCGTCGGAGAACGCCGAGACACGCGGCTACGCTGTGGCCATTGGCGACGAGGCTCCCGATTTCACCATCACCTACCTCGACGGCACCAAGGCACGGCTCAGCTCGTTGCGCGGCAAGCTGGTGATGCTGCAGTTCACCGCCAGCTGGTGTCCCGTGTGTCGCAAGGAGATGCCGCACATCGAAAGCGAGATATGGCAACGCCACAAAACCGACACCAACTTCGTGCTGGTGGGCATCGACCTCAAAGAGGACGCCAAGAAGATAAAGAAATTTATCAACGACACCAAAGTAACCTACCCCCTCGCCCTCGACGAAAGCGGCGACATATTTGCCCTCTACACCGAGAAAAACGCTGGAGTGACGCGCAACATACTTATCGCACCCAACGGCAAAATCATCTTTTTGACACGTCTTTACGACCCCGAGGAGTTCGCAATGCTGGTGCAGATAATCGACTCCGAATTGATTAACATAAACAAATAGAAGGGAACATCTAAAAACACTAAAAAAAACGATAGTTTTTGTTCTTTTCGTGTCTTTCGATGTTGAAAATCAAAATATTGATATTTTTGATTGTTATAATTGCAGATTATTAAAAACACCAAAATATGATGAAAAAGACATTGTTTGCGGCAATACTGCCCGCCGTAGTGCTATTCCTTGGCTGTGGCAACAAAAGCGCCACCGCCGAGACCGAAGGCGACACCCTCGCCACTGCCGATGAGACGGAGACCGAAGCGGTTGCCACCGAATCGCAATACATTGAGACACAGTTTTATAGCAACAGCATGAAACAAAACCGCACCATAGCGGTGTATCTCCCTGCAAACTACAGCAAGTCAAAGACTTATCCCGTCATCTACGGCGAGGACGGACTTGTGATACAGTCGGGCAGGTACAAAGAGCTGCTCGACTCGCTGATTGGCAGCGGCGAGATAGAGCCTGTGGTGGTGGCCGTTTCGTACGAGAACAAGAACCCCATACCCGGGTTCCGCATGGCGTACCGCAACGCCGAATATGTGGAGGCCATCGCCGGTCAGGACCCCCAGCTGACGCAGATTTACAACGACCACCTCAACTATTTCGTGCAGGAGTTCATCCCCTACATCGAAAACAACTACTCCGTGGCCAACACGCGCGAGGGACGCATCTACTACGGCACTTCCAACAGCGCGGATTTCGGTCTTACGCTGAGTTTCCGCATGCCAAACCTCTTTGCCGAATACTGGTGTTTCTCGCCCGTTTACAGCCAGCTGTGGGACTACAAGCCCCTTGCCATGCCCACACACTACTACATCGACCGTGGCAGCAAGGAGGAGGAAGGCGACATGATGATTTATTTCGCCAATCTTATCGATTTCCTGCGTCGTAGCGGCGGCGAAGTCACCGAATGGACCTTCAACGGCGGCCACGACCGTGCCAAATGGCGCGAGGACTTTATTAAAATGCTGGTTACAAAATTTAAAGTTGAAAATTGAAAGTTGATAGTTGAAAATTGGCTCGGAATGCGTTGGCAAGCACAGAATCAAATAAGCTCCAGCGTCACTCCATAATTGTGCAGCCAATCCTCGCACTCTTTATAATTAGGCATCACCGAAAAAACCGCATCCCAAAACTGTCGGGTATGCTGGGGATATTTGAGGTGCGTCAGTTCGTGAACTATCAGATAATCGATAATCATCGGCTTGGCCATGATACACTTCCAATGGAAATTAATAGTTTGTCGAGGGGTACAGGAGGCCCAATGCGAGCCTAATTCTATAATTCGGATGGAAACGGGTTCGCGACCTACCAATTTGGAAAAATAGGCAACCCGCTCTCGTAAATAAGGTAATCCCTGTTTTTTGTAAAAATTGATGAAGGTTTCTTTGGCCTTAGGCAAACACTTCTCACTTAAAACAAATTTGTCGTCAACAATTTCCAGAGATTTCCTAGCCGTTTCGGAAATATGCAAATTGTATGATTCTCCCATAAAAAGGAAAGCCTGACCGTTGACAAAAGTGCGGTTTACATACGCCTTGTTCACAGCTATTCTGTTAGCCACATGCTTGCAAATCAGATACTCCCTTGCCTCAAGCTCTTTGCGGATGGTCTCATCGTCGCAATCGAAAGGAGCTACGGCGTTCACGCTGCCGTCACGTTCGATATTAACGGTGATGGTTTTTCGCCGCTTTGAGCGTTTTATTTCTATTTCCAAATCGCCTATTTTCATACGAATTGCCTCAAAACGCTCTCATTACTTTTTGCCAACTTAATCAATTCTGTAACAATGGATTCGCTGTTCTCTTTCAGTTGCTGAATGCCCGAGAATCGCAATGTTGTGCCAATCTTTCCTCGCAAATCGTTCACGTTGGTTGGTTTTGTCCAGATGTTCGGAATGGACATAGCAGCATATATCAGCGTCATCACCTGATCAGTGACAGCGATGATATTGTCGTGGCGATCCTCAAAATCCACGCCTGCGCATTGGCAGAGTTTGTCGTAGAAGGGCTCTTTTTCCTCCGACACCACAGCGGGTTTCGGATTTGCCAATTCCTGACGCAGACGCTCCAATTCGCTTATCATCTCCGACCAGTTGCCAGCGTATGTGGTGAGAATGTTTTCCATTCGGTCTTTGAACTTCTGATAAAGTGCGGTGTTCCGTCCTTCACCCAATTTGATAATGATACGGTCGCGGATTTGGTGCTCCATAGCCGAAGCCACAGTCTGCGGATTGCCGTACATATTGCTAACAATCTTTGGGAAATCATCCGACAAGATATCCACTTCGGGAACTGTCTCGCGAACACCATCTGATTTCAGGTATTTGTCGAGCAGGCGGCGCACTTTCTCGCTCGCCCATTTCAAATCGAGCGTCTCATCTTTATAGTGCCAACGTATGAGTGCCACAATGTAGGCCATTCGTTTGGCGGGGACATAATAGCGGCTGCGTGTTTCAGGCTCGTTGAAAAGCAGGTCGAAGATGTCGAAGAACAGGCGGAACAAGGCATCCAACTCCGAACGGAATTTGATGCTTTCGGCCACTTCCACAATCTTTTCACAAAGTTCCTTTTCGCGCTCCCTGCTTGTGCGTTGCTCAAGAAAATCGTTGATGTCGGCAATGCCCTCGTTCTCGAATCGCTGAACAATTTTGTTGTAACGCATCTCCAACTCGGGGATCTCTTTTTCGATGGCGGAAAAATAGGTTTCGAACTCTGCCAAATCCTCTTTTGCCGCTTTCTCATCGTCGGCATTGTAGATGCCCAGAGCCTTGTGCAGGTTTTTGGTGACGCCGAAGTAATCGACCACAATGCCGTGCTTTTTGTTCTTCTTGGTGCGGTTCACACGGGTGATGGCCTGCATCAGGTTGTGCTCCGACAGGTTTTTGTCGAGATACATCACCTGCTCAACTGGCGCATCGAAACCCGTCAGAAGGCGGTCGCAGACACAAAGGATGCCAATGCCCGAAAGCGGATTCTCTGCATCGAAATCCTTTTTGAAGTTGGTGATGGCATCGTCGGTGTCGGCTTCTATTCGGGCAGTGCGAATAATTGCGGCCTCGTTGTTGCCCGCACTCGACACCACAGCCCGAACCTTCAACATGCGCAGGCGTTGCAACATCACATTGTCGCGCTCGTCGTCCGACTTTTGTTCTTCTGCCGCAATAAATTCAGGAATCAACTTTTCGAGAGCGATTTTGTAACGCACTGCCGCCATAATTGACGATGCCACAACCTGCGCTTTGAATCCGTTTGGAAGGATTTCCGAAACGTAATGCGCAAGCATATCGCGGGCGTTTTTCATCACTCGGTCGGCACTTTCAAGGTAGGCAATCATTGTGCCGTAACGTTTCTGAATCTCAATTCGCTCCTCTTGCGAGCGGTTGGCGAATGTGCGTTCAAATTCAGCATCGAACTCGTCTTTGAACGGTATGCTGTCGTCGCTTTTGCGACCGATGTATTTTATATCAACGGTGGCGTTGTCGCGCACCGAATCGTTCATCTTGTATGTATCGATGAAAACTCCCGCCTGCTGACCGAAACGCTCGCAGGTGGTTGCCTTATGGCGCGGCGTAATGAGCGGTGTGCCAGTGAAACCGATGCGTGCCGCATTGGGGAAAGCCTGGAACAGGTTGTCGCCCATCTCGCCGCCCTGGCTGCGGTGCGCCTCGTCTATCAGCACCAGAATCTTCGGGCTCTCGTTGATGACGGGGAACGACTCGTATTGCGGCACAATGCCTGCATTTATCAGCGATTCGAGCGAGTACTCCTTGTTTTCGCCGAACTTGTGAATCATCACCAAGTTAAGGTCGGCGGTGTCGCCTTCGAGTTTCACCAGCGCCTGACGGTTCTCCACAATGTTCTGAACCTTCTTGGTCGTCGGGTCGTGGCGCAGTTCGCCTGTGTATTCGGCGGTTTCGGCCAACTGGTCTTCCAAGTCGTGGCGGTCAACCACCATCAGTATGCGGTAGTCGCGAAGGTCAGCAATGCGGCGCATCTTCTTGACCAGAAACACCATTGTGAGCGACTTGCCGCTGCCCTGCGTGTGCCAGATGACGCCGCTTCGGCTACGCCAGTCGGTGCCGCTCTGTAAGCGGCGAATCATTTTGCCCACGGCGCGATATTGCTGATAGCGGCAGATGATTTTCACCGTGTTGTCGCCTTTCTGCATATAGAGCGTGAAGTTGCGGTAGATGTCAATCAGAATCTCGTGGTTGAACATTCCTTTGATAAGGATTTCCTGTCGTTCGGCGGGGTTGATGTTGGTGCCTTCGGCGTACTCTTCGGGAAATATGTCTTTCCAATTGAGATAAAAATCGAAATCGGCCGAGATGGTGCCGCATCGCGCCTCAACGCCACGGGTGATGACGCTGAACAGGTTGGTATGGAACAGCCGCTCGCAGCCCTCCGATATGCCGTCGGCAAAAGGGTCGTCGATGACACGCTGGTTGGCGTAGCGTTTTATCTGGTCGAAGGCTTCGCTCATCGGCTCCGAGACATTCTCGTCTTTGCACTCAATCACCACTAGCGGCAGACCGTTGACAAAGCAGACAATGTCGGGGATGATGAAGGGTTTGGTGTTGTTGGTATCTACACGGAACTGGTTGATGGCAATGAAAGAGTTTTTCTCGTATCTGTCGAAGTTGATGACTTTGGCTGTTGGGTTTTCCTCGCCCGTCTGTTCGTTTTTGGTGCGCAGGTGGATGCCTTCGAGCAGCATATTGTGAATCTCGCGGTTGGCATCGGTTAGCGGCTTGTCAATGTCGGTGATTTTGCGGTAGCAGTATTCCTTTTGCTCCGCGGTTATCCACGGGTTGAGTTCGCCCAACTTCTTGAAGAACTCATCTTTGAGCACCACTTCGCTGAACGACGTGCGCATACTCTCGGCGGGGTCTTGCGGAATGCCGCCGCTGCCTTTGTCTATCACTTGCCAACCTATCTCGCACAGCTTTTCGAGAAAAGGATGCTCAACATTTGTATATTCACTCATAATCAATTAACAATTTACAATTAACAATTATTTTGCTTGTCGGGTTGTTTGTGTAAAAAACAAACTCTTTCGATGGAATTAAGAATTTGAGAAAAAAATAGGATGCTAAACGTTCGCGTATTCACTCATATTTTCTCTGATCTTTTATTCTCAAATAGTGCAAAATTATTGCCAAAGTTCTTCTTTAAATCTTTCTTAGCCTTTTGAAGTTCTGTTGTCGCTTTCGGGAAAGACCTTCCTACAATTCTTGCATGAAAGGCCAAATCATAATCTGAATAATTGGACAAAAAGTATTTCTTTGTTTCAATCAGTTGGATTACTGCGGTTTTATAATCATCGCCCTTGAGTTCGACCAAATACAAACGATTATCATCCAACAAAAGCCCGCGGTCGCACTTATTCTGCTGCTCTGTTGCTATCAATGCATCATCTATTTTCAAACAAACCCCAATATGTTTATTTGGATTTTCCGCTGTCCATTTCCGTTTATGCTCGCCTTTCAACACAAAAGACTGGCGTTTGTCATTGCTTAGTTCAACGTCGGTTGAAAATGAGGGAGCCGTGATTTTTATACCATTATTTTGAACATTCATCGCTATTCATCGTTTTCGGGCAACAAATCTAACAAGTCATCAAAATCGGAATTTATTTTTGCAGAGCAACCATCAATGGCATCTGCATTTATCAGTCTGGTTTCTTCATCTTTTATGCTGATTATTTTGCCATCCTCTAATTGGTAGGCGGCAACATCAGCAAAAGAGACCATCTTTTCCGGGCTGTAAGCATCAATTGACTTTCCTGTTTTTTCAAACACTTCTTCTGCTAAAATAGAATTGTTAAGTGCCGTCAAAGTATAGGGCGAATGAGTGGAAAGTATAAGTTTATTTTCTTTTACGGCATTGTTGTACTCCAATAATCTATTTATTACCTTTTGCTGAGAGTTGGGAAACAAGTTCTGCTCTGGTTCTTCAACAATGTTGATAAAAGATGAAGGAATGTATTTTTTCAATTTCGTATCCAACAATTTTTCGTCTTCTTTGTCTGTCAAAATTCCCCTTCCAAAAGAACTAATCTGTTTGAATTTATCGTACAAACTCGATTTTTCTTTTGCAAAATCAGCCTCTATTCTGTTTTTAAGATTATTATCTATCGTTTGTACTTTCTCATATATGTCTCTCCTTACTTCATTCGACAAAGAATGACTGACAAGCAGCAATGGCGTTATAGACTGTATGCCACTTGAAGCCGCTGCCATTGATACCCGATTGCCTTTTGCCATAATATATGTGTTATGATTCTGATAGTACACACTTGTGTCGTTTATTGGCAAAGCAAATCCATTTTTCGCATATTCTTCCAACGCTTTCAAGTATTCAATATTCAAAACCCTGACCATAAACGGGATATTTGAAGACAAATCTATAACATTGCCATTTTTGTCAACAATATTCTGTAATGAAATGTTATACAAAATTGTAAGCAGATTCCTTGCCGCTGATACATATTGAATTTTGGGCAAAACATAGCTCTTGTATCCCGTATTGTTGATTCTAGATTTAAAAGATTTTTTTACCTCATCGTATTCAAAGTCGTATGCCTCTCCCTTAAAGGACAAAAATGTGTTTTTGGCAAAATATTCGATAATATCCTGCTGAGCACATAAATTCTTAAAAATATCGACATTTAATTGATCCGGTGAAATCAAATTACGAACTATACTTTTTTCTATCCATGTGAACAACGAAACCAATTTCTCCACGGTGCTTTTGCCGGAGGCTTGGTCTCCGATGAAAACGGTGACTTTTCCAATGTCTAACCATCCGTCGTTATCGATGAACCCTTCGCGGATGGGCCCGAAGTTCCTAACCTTTATTCTGCTCATTATCAATATATTTTATTTATTTCAATTCTATTTTACGATTATGCAAAAATACGATTTTTCAGAAGAACTTGCAACTGAATGTTTCAAAAATATCCGCCGCCGCTGCCTTTGTCTATCACTTGCCAGCCTATCTCGCGCAGCTTTTCGAGAAAAGGATGCTCAACGTTGGTATATTCACTCATAATCAATTAACAATTTACAATGAACAATTTACAATTAATTTCTTGGCGGGTTGTTTGTGCTAAGATACTATTTATTAATTAATCAAATAATCAATCTGTCTTCCTGTTATTTCATCTATTTTTTTAAATAAATCCACAAAAAATTTAAATATTTCTGGGGTCACCTCCTTGCAAATATCATATGCAAATGGTATTTTATTTTTATCTTTAATTTCATATACATTATCTAAAGTTTGTTTCTCTTTTATCATATTGTTTCGTTTCAGATAATCATGCCCAAAGTAATGCTCTATTTCAAAGAAATTGAACTCCTGTCTTTCTTGCTCATATTGAATCATTTCTGCTGGAATCGGCAGACACATTACAAATATATTACTATTTTTTCTTCGTTTTATACACCGTTTTTCTATCTGTTCATAAGAATCACTGTTTAATCTACAGAACTCTTTCAAACCAGCAGCATCATGATCGAATAAGCCAATAATGAAATCATACTCGTTTTTATAATTTAGAGCTGTTTCAATGGCTTTAGTAACCTCTATAGACGAACCGGTTTCTCCGTTACTTGTAGCCATAGCTATGTTCCAATATGGGGATTGCCCTCCTGTAAGAGTCATATAAGCATGTTCGAGTATTATGGCATCTGATTTCCCTTCAACAAATAATTTTACTTTACGATTCGGATGAACACTATCCATTGGAGAGAAACGTATTTTTCCGGTAGGATCATCGGAAAGCACATTGAGTAGAGGTTGTATTTTTGAAGCACTCTTTGATACACTTTGCCTTAATTCTTTATAATTTGTTTTATTTAAAAAATCTAGGCATAGATTCATCAATGAATATAGATTACTATCTCGCATTAACTCATTTTGTTCAACAACATAATTTAAAGCTCTTTGATCATTTAATCGCTTGGAATCCAAAGTAAATGCTAATTCTATAAGTTTATATCCTAAAGCAGGAAGCTTGGTTGTGTCAATACTGTTTTTATCCTCCAACATAAATTCGTATTCTGTTCGCAATTGCTCAAAAGTCATTGTCAACGGTTCTCGTAGAGTTAATGAATTAAACATCTCGTAGAAATGGAGAAAATTTAGCAGTTGGACAATTGGTAATCTGTAGTTTTGGAACATTGTCTCATTGATTGTGGTCATTTTTTTAAAAAACTCATTTGTTTCCAAAACCAAATCAAGAGCAGTTAGAATAACATCCTTTCTTTTTTCATTGTCAGTCATATAAAGTGCTTGTAATAAATAACCCGCACCTTGTATGCCAGATATGTATTCAATAAATTTAGCGGCACTTTTTAATTTATTGTTTATCTTCTCTGCAAAAAGGCACATATCTTTTGTCATTCCACCATAGAATATGGCAACATTCTGCCACATTAAATCAAAGAAGTTTGAAACAATATCATCTTCTTTCTCTCTATGATAATTAAAAATTTCAACTGCTGCATAGAACTCCATATATGAATCATGAGCAAAACGCACAGTATTATCCTCTTTAAGGTATAGTATTCCAGTGTTATTAAGGATATACTCCAACACATCGTCAATTTGTTCGTATTCGAATGTTAAAGATTTTCCTTTGAAGAACTCTTTGTAAAACGAGACAAACTCTTTTCGTTTCATGGGCTCATGATTTGGTTGTTCAAGAAGATATAACCCGTAGATTGACAAAACCCTTTCCCTAAAACTAATATCAACAAATTCAAATTTTGTTGAAACAATATTCCTACCGTTTATAATATTGTTAAATTGTTTGTATATATCAGTAACAGTTGCAGGGATTTCATAATCTTGCTCATCGTATATAATAGTTATGAGAGAAAGCGTCAAAGGTGTAATTGGCAATTTCTCAAGAATTTTATTTTCTCGTAAAGAATCCATTAACGAGTTGGCCTTATCTTCATTAGGCAAAAGTGCTTGCACATATCTTTTAATCTGTTCTTGATTGAAGCTATTGATGTAATATTCTCTAATTTTCCCTTTTATTGGTAATCTTTCATCTTCAATAGATGTCCCACGAGAACCGATGTAAAACTTCATACCTTTATTAGTATAGTTGTTTAATAGAACGCGCAATATTTCCATTCTGTCTTTTTCTTCAAACTCGTCTATACTGTCAACAAGAACACTAACATCGTATTTATCTGATAATTCATGCAATTTATCATAGGGGAGATGGTTTTTTGTTTTTGACAGAATTACATCATTGATATTACGATTGTGTTCTAGTAAATCAGAAGATGTGATAAAGATGGGTAGATTCAACTTACCGTCTTTAGTATCATTATTCTCTAATAGTTTTACTCCAATCCTCTTTAACAATGTTGTTTTCCCTGAGCCAGAAATTCCACTTAGAAATACGCACGATGGCTCATTCAACACGCCTTCGACATCAACTCTTTTTCTATGGTATGTGTGCGTCTTGGCTTCTTCTTCATTTGTTGAGAGTGTCGGTTGTATATATAAGTTGATTATTTTTTGATATTTATCATTGGACAGATGAAGCTTTTTAAGTTGATTTTCGTTATTTAATTGTTCCTTGAAGTACTTTTCGTAAGAAAGCAACTCTACATCTTCATGTCTCCAAAAAGAATCATTATATTTATTGATATATTGAATCAAAACATCTCTATCAAGATAATCAAACTTAATATTGTTCAACTTCGCTTCAAAAGCCGCACGAAAGCCCTTTGATATGTGGAATTGCGATACTAATGTTACGACATTTGCCAATTCATTTGACTGAATGGATTCAATTAATTTTACTACACTATCGATATCAATACTCCCACTCATCCTTATTGTTGGAATAACAAACACGTGCTTTATTTCCGAAAAATATGATTTCTCTGTTGCTATAATATAGTTTTCGTTCTCAACTATATTTTCAAAATTTGTAATCTTTAAAAGCTGAACTATTGTTTTATTTAATTTGTCTATAGTTAAGCCCTCTATCTTATCTATTCTTTTGCTCTCTGTCGTTTCTAATTTCTTCTTATTCATATATAATAATTATTTTATGTTTTATTATAAATTATCATTTCTCGTTCAACAATCTCTCCATCAACCCCTTCTTCGCCTTCTCATATTTCTCCAGCACCTTTTCCTCCGCCGCTATTTTTGCATCTATGTCCGAAAGTATGGCGGCGATGCGGCGCTGCTCGGTAAGATTTGGTCTTCCGTCCGATAGAATTGGAACATTGCAAAACACCGATTCTATTTGTTTTGGACTTACATTAGGTTGTGCTCCACCAACGGCATCTAATAGTAATTTCTGCTGATACACGTTATTACTTACAATATAGTATAAGAACAATTTATCAATACTGTTGTTTTTAATCCTAAACCGTCCAACCCGTTGATTTAATAATGCAGGTATGTCTTTTTGAGTAACTAATGTGCATTTTCCCGTCGTTGCGCCTGACATTGCAATAACAGTATCATTAATATTCAATACAAAATTTTCATATTCAGTCAAATAATCAATTGGCAGTTTTGCAGAATTACTAATATTTAGTCCGTTAGGTGTTATATCCCCTATTCGTATTAAAGGAACTCCTGAATCTGAAAAATCACGACTTTGAAACGCAAAACCTCCTTGCAATTCAATGTATTCCCCCAACCTCACCTTCTTCCATTGTACATTGTTCATTATACATTGTTCATTGAAAAGGTCTTCCATCATTCCCTGCTTCATCTGCTTGTATTTGGCTATGGTTTTCTGCGTGGCGGCTATCACCTTGTCGGCAGAAGTGAGTATGGCGGCTATGCGGCGCTGGGCGGAAAGGTCGGCGGGATAGGAAATAAAAGTGCGAGCAATGGAAGTCCTGTTTACAGACGAAACCTTGGAACCTGCTATATAAGGCAACAATTGGTTGTGGAAATGATTGCTATTCAAATAATAGCCCAAATAACCCAATGCCATTTTATGTCTTGGTCTGCAAAAATATGTGTGTAAACCTGAGACAATTTTTCTGTCACCTACATTCAACACTTCAACACACTTTCCAACAGTATCATCTTCCGCCGTATCAGCAAAAATCACATCACCATCACGAACTTCTGCCATATTAAACTTAACACCGTCGTTTATGTAAGGGATTTCAGCGTTGTTACAGTCAAGACAAAATGGGTACTTTATCAAAACATCGCCGTAATGAACATTCTGATATTCACCTTGTTGGTTGTTTAATTTATCCCTTGACAATGTGTTTGTCGGCAGCATATCAAAGAACTCGCCAAAACGAACCTTCTTCCATTGTACATTATTATGTTCTTGCTCGGTCATCATTGTCAATTGTTTATTGAATCTTCGATTTCCTCAATACTTGGCAGCGAAGATTTGAATTTTTCGGGGATGAGTTTCGACAGCGTATAGCCGGATATGCCTATGGGCTGGCTCGACGACTCCAACGCATATTGTGCTTCAACCTTGTCCAAGCCTTTGCACACCAAAATGCCAATGGTGGCGGCATCTTTTTCGCCTTTGAGCTGATGATTCACCGCCACCACATAGGTGCCGAGCTGTCCCGCATACTCCGATTCAAACGGTGTCACCTTAACTTCGAGCACCACATAGCAATGCAGCTTGATGTTATAAAAGAGCATATCAATAAACTTCTCCTTGTTGCCGACCATAATCCGCACTTCACGCCCCACAAAGGCAAAGCCGTTGCCCAGTTCGAGCAGAAATTTTGTGATGTTGTCCATAAGCGCGTCCTTTAGTTCTTTTTCGTTGTAACGCTCGTGTATGGTAAGAAAATCAAAATTATACGGGTCTTTGGTTATCTCTTGAGCCAAGTCGCTGTCAGGCGCGGGCAACTGATTCTTAAAGTTCGATATAGCCCTCCCTTGCCGTTCAAACAAGTCGGTATCCATAAAATTGAGCAAAACAGCTCTCGACCAGTTGTTTTCCAATGTCTTGCTTGCATAGAAAATCGCTTTCCGTGGGTTACCTTTGCACTTGTCGATTATATATCGTTGATGTCCCCACGGTATTCTGAATAATTTTTCAAGTTGTATTTTTTGAGATTGCTCCACAACTTGTGGAGTGATTTGCGCCGACTCGTTTTCTGATTGCTCCACAAGTTGTGGAGCGTTTGTAATGTATTGATAATAAAGAGCATAAAAATTCTTCATATAGAGCAGATTGGTCGGTGAAAAAGATTTTACATCTGGCAGTTCAGACTGCAAATCCTTGCTGATTTTCTGCAAAACCTTGTCACCATAGGCCGAAGTCTCCGACAGCTGCAGAACATCCTTCCCCAGTTCCCAATAAAACCGAAGCATTTCGGCATTCACCTGCGTAGCAGCCTTAATCTGCGCTTGTTTGAATCTGGCGGCAATGCTTGTTATCCAATTTTTATAGTTTATATCCATAACTGCAATTGTCCATTAAATATACCCCAATTCTTTCAAATACCCGTCTAACTCTTTCGTAGCCTCGTCACGCTCCTCAATCAGATTCCGTAGCGTCACGGAATACTTATCGTGAAGCAGTTCAACGTTTTGCTGCAAGTGTCGGGCGTGAGCTTCGAGATAGACGGCAATGTTGTCGTGCAGGGTGGCGAGCCAGCGCTGCGTAATCAGTCGGCGGGCATCGTCGTCCGAAATCTGCTCGCGGGCTTTGTCGGCCAGTGCCTCTTTGCTACGCTCTATCTCGCGTATCTGTCGGCGGCTCTCCTTCAGCTCGTTTTCGAGTTCCACATGGTGGGCGATGCCGTTTTCCTTTTCGGCAATCTGGCTGTCGAGTCCGGCAATGTCGGCAGTGCATTGTGCCATTTCTTTAGCCACATCCGCACCTGCCTTGCGACGTTTCTCCAAAGCTTTCTGCTGTTTGGCCAACTCTCGTTTCTGGGCTTTCAACTCTTTGATTTCTGCTTTAATGTCCGAAATCACACTTTTGGGCATCACTTCATATTGCTCAGCGTCCCACTCTTCAGGGTCTATTTCGGCAATCTCGGCAAACTTGGCATCGAGTTCGTCGCGGCGGTTTTCGAGCCGTTTCAGGTCGGCCAAAACTTCGGGGAACTCGTTGGCAATGAGCTCATCATCGGGAATCAGCTCCGCCGTCCATCCGCTCGACTGCACGCTGCGGAAGTCGCTTTTCAGCATATCCGAGAAATGGGCGAACGAGCCGCGCACCTGATACTGGTCCAAGACCTTCAATTTCGACAACGCCGACACAAAGCTGTCGGTGAGGTTCTTGTTGAAATCGAACAGACTGCCGCCGTGCAGGTTGTTCAAATCGGCATCCGAGGCTTTCCAGAAGGTTTCTATCGCCTTGCGGTAGTCGTCGGCAACCTGCTGTTTGCCTTTGCTTTCGCTGATAATGGTTTTTATGTCGGCTTTCTCCATTACAGCATCCGCAAAATGGGCGTAACCATCGGTTGCCGCAGTAAATAGTTTGTTCTGCAAACCCTTATAGCAGTCGAATTCTGTTTTCAGTGCCAATATTTCCGCTTCGGGAATTCCGCCTTGCAGGTGCGCCTTTACGTCCTGCGGCGTGGGCGGCTCCGAATTGTCCACATAGCGGCGGATATTGCAGTTGTAGTCTTCGGCTTCCAGCATCTCGCGGCTCACCATACGGCTATAACCTTCAATCTCAATCTTGTTGTGATAGACGTAGCTGATTTTCTCAATGTCCTCGGGACGCAGCGAGTTCTGGTTCTTGCCTTCCTTATACTCTCGGTCGGCATTGATGAAGAAGACGCCTTGTCGGTCGGCGGCTCCTGCCTTGTTGATAATCAGCAGCGAAGCCGGGATGCCCGTTCCGTAGAACAGCCCTTGCGGTAGCCCAATGACACATTCCAGTATGCAAGATGGGTGGCCTTCGCTGCCCGTAATCAGGCGTTGGCGCATTTTCTGCTCCTCGCCGCCACGGAAAAGCACGCCGTGCGGCATCACCACAGCCATACGACCGTTGTTTTTCAGCACAGAAATCATGTGCTGCACAAACATAAAGTCGGCTTGTTTCTTCTTGCTCATCCAGTTTTGGAAACGCTCCTTGAACTGCATATTGGCGGTGGTGTAGTTCTGCGAGAATGGCGGATTGGCCACCACAATGTCGTATTGGTTGAGCGTGCCGCCCGTCACCAGTTTCGGATTCAGCAACGTGTCACCCTGTTCGATGCGCGCATTACGTATATTGTGGAAAATCATATTCATCTTGCACATCTGATAAGGACTGTCGAACTTCTCCTGTCCGTGCAAGGTAAGCCGTTCGGCGCTTCCGTAGCGGTTTTCCACGTAGTTATGCATCGTAATCAGCAAACCACCCGAGCCCACGGTAGGGTCACAAATCTCGTCGGTCTCCTTTGGTTGCAAAATCTGCCCCATCAGATAGACTACTTCGGACGGCGTATAGAACTCGCCAGCCTTTTTACCTGCGCTTTCAGCAAAGAACTTTATCAGATACTCGTATGCCGCGCCAAGCAGGTCGGGAAATTCAAAATTCTCGTCCTGCAGTTTCGGGAAGTCGTTGAAATCCTTGAGCAAAGCGCTGAGCGTCTCCTCGTCCAGCACACGCTCACCTTTGGTGTTCAGTTCGTTAAACTTGGTCTTGCTCAGCACACCCGACAGCAGTGCCGAGTTGGATTTCTCCACCTCGGCCAATGCCGTGGTAATGGCATCGGCGTAACTTATGTTTTCACCTTCGTCATCCACAAGGTTGAGCACGAACTTCCAACGTGCCTTGTCGGGCACGTAGCAGATATATTTTTCGGGAATGTCCAATTCCGCTTCGATGTCGGCTTCAGCGGCATTGGGATATTGCTTTTTCAGCTCATCTTTCAACGCAATACGGTCAATTTCAAACTGGTCGTTGATTCGTTTCAGGAAAAGCAACGCAATGATATAGTTCTTGTATTCCGCCGCATCCATGCTGGTACGCAGACGGTCGCATTGTGCCTTGAGAAACGACTCAAGGCGCGAAAGGGATATTTTGGTCTTTTTAGCCATGTGCGCTAATTATCTTTATATCAACATTGTAACAATCTACTCTACTAACTATTTTTCTATCTGCATTACATTTTTACACAAATAGGTATTTTGCAAAAATACAGTTTTTTTTTGAAAAATATATTGTTAACCTCACCAAGTTTTCAACAAATCAGAAAAAAGCCACTGAAAATTAGTTTATAGTTTACAGTTTATAGTATATAATTAAAAGTTTGCGGCTGATAATCTATTGATTATCAGCCGCAACTAATTATCAATTACTAATTACTAACTACTAATTACCAGTTTCTCCACTTTCGAGAAATTTTCGTTGGTCACGCGTACGAAATATGTGCCGCTGGCAAGGCCGTGGAGGTCGATGCGCTCGGCGGATTCGGCGTTGACAGTCTTGTGACGTATAATGCGACCGCTGAGGTCGATAAGGGAGTAATCCACTTCGCCGTTGGCACCTTCTATAGTGAGGGTGGCGAAAGAGGCTGCGGGGTTGGGGTAAATGGTTATTTTAGACGCGCTAACATCGTTAACAGCCTCGTCTGGCGGTTCTCCAGGCCAGAAATGCGCAACGCAAACAACGTCATGTTGGAGATTGGCAACAGTATACGTGTAGTAACCTTGGGCGATTGCAAAATTCGTATCATTATAAAAATCAACATCAACTCCATCCACGGTTAGTTGATAAATTCCATTCATTCCAAGTTCTTCAATAGCAAATGTCGATGTTGAGCCTTGTGGTTTCGACACTGTTAGCCCCGTAACATCGGCATAATCACTCATATCTGTGATACGACCACATCTATTTGGTGAAACTCTCCAAGTGATGTTGAACGTTGTTTGTGCGGCCGCAAACTGCAAACCCATTGCCAATGCAAAGAAAAGGATAATTGTTTTTTTCACAAGCCAAAAGTTTTTAAATCAGATGTTTGCTATTTCTACCTTGTGCCGTGGAAAGGTCGAACAAAAAACAGCACTCGCCTTCCACAAAACACACTGCAAAGTTAGGAAATTATTTAAAAAAAAACAAATATTTTTGAAAAAATACTTACAATATATTTGAATGCCAGATAGTTATGCGTAAAAAAAATCCGATTTTCGTTTTGAAAACCGGACTGCCTTAATGATTGGCGGAAAGAGAGGGATATTGAACGCTATTTATACGGTTGTGTCTCAACATTTTGCACTTTGTTATTGGCCGTTTGGTATTACATTGGTATTACTTAACTGCATACGCAGACGCTCGTTCTCGCGCACAAGTTCGGTGTAGCGGTCGAGGAGCAGGGTGTTCTGTTCCGTGTCGGTTTTCAGCATCTGTCCCTCGCCGGTGAAAAGCCATTCGAGGTTTATGTCCGGGAACATGGCGTAGAGGTTGGCAATAACATCCGAGTTCACGGGCGTTGTCTTTGCACGGCCGCGGAAGTTGGCCGACGTAACGCCAAGCTCCTTGAAAGTGCGCTCCACTGGCTTGTTGTGGTACAACACCACCTGCATTATTCTATCCTTAATTGTACTCATATCGTAAATATATTTGCATAATTGAAAATTTATTTATACTTTTGCAGTTCTAAAATAATCTGTTATGAAACCAAAAGGAGTTGTTTTAATAGATGTAAATGAATTAAAGGCCACGGGGATGACACCCGAAGAGTTTGAGAAACAATGGTCTGAATACGACGGACAGCCGCAGGACTTTTTTGAACTGCACAACATAAATGCCAAATTCATACCTTGCCCTAAATAACCGAATAAAACCCCTTCATAAATATATTTTCGTTTTCGTAAATTTATTTTCGCTTATAACACATCTTGCAGGGTGTCTTGCCTTTGCTTTCGGCGTAGGACTTGGTGACTTTTTTCTCTTCCTTGCTGCATTTTACAAGGCCCTTGCAGGTGCTTGTGCGGTGGTATCTCTTTGAACTGGGGCCGGTGCATATATACACCTGCGTTTCATCGTTTGACGTTGTTCCCGCAGGCTGGGCCACGAACGCCTGCCCCAACAACAAACACGTGATTAAAAAGATTGCTTTTTTCATATTGTTAGTTGTTTTTACCTATACGTTTATCATAATCATATCCACAGATAATTATTCCATTATCATCTTGTGGTACAAGTCCACCTTCTTTCAGCGAAAAAGACACCTCGTATTTCCTAAAAGTCGTGTCCCACATTTTTTCGTGTAGTTTGCATAACTCGTAATCAGTTTCATCTTCCGCAAAAATCCATTGTCTTTCCATTACATATTTGATGTTTCTATAACTGATAGCATTAAGCATATCAGCGTCTTCTTCGAGTATGCAAAAATCATATACATCATATTTTAGTTTTTCATAATCAAGAATATCGCATTGCACATTCCACGCTATAAAGGGCTTTTTAGCATCACATTTCGGTGAGTGTATTATTCTTATCTCTGAACCGTCTGAAAGTTCATGAAATTCCCACCAAATTTCATCATCGCCAACCTTGTTGTTGAGTAAGTTTGGGATTAGCCAAATTATTAAACAAACTCCTAATATAAATAGAAAATATTTAATTGTCTCCATTTTTCACAACAATATATTTATTTTTCCATAAGGGTAGTAGTACCAGAATACGCCTCCCCTTTTTCGGCATATTTGGCCGCATATTCTTTTATCGCTTCAAGTTCCAATTTCAGACGTACACACTCCTCTGTTTTTTCCTGCAATTTTTTGTCAAGATAATCAACAATAGCAGTATCTTTTACTTGGTTTGTCGTTTGATACAACATTTCACCCTCGCCGGTAATCAGCCACCGGGCATCAACACTTGGAAAGGCTTTGACAATTTTTTCTAAAATATTAGCACCTACTCCACGAGTTCCGCTGCAAATTTTTGCACTTGTGGCTTCATCAATACCCGTTTTTGTCGAAAATAAACGATTTATATTTTCGCAAAAATATTGGCGAATTTGACTAATTCTTATACTAATTTCGTCATTTTCACCCCCTGATTTGCTATTTATACCAATATTTTTTTTATTCATAAATATTTAACTAACAACGTTTTGCAAATTATTTTGATAAAAATATCAAAATTTATTTGGTGGTTTAGATATTTTTATCTAACTTTGCAAAGAAATTAATTGCAAAACCAACAACAAATATATTAAAAAAAATGGAAAATACAAAATGGCGTCAAGCCAGAGACAAAAAAATGGTTGCCTATATTGATAAGCAACGTCAAAAACTGGGACTGACTAACGCCTACTGGAAGGCAGTGGAAAAGTTTTCGCTGTCCTACCCTACGGTTCAAAAAATATACCAGTCTGCCAAATCGGCAGAAGTAACCTCCGAAAACGCCGAATGATGGAAATAACACTACCCCAAAGACAAGTGGACGAAATTGTGCATAAACTGCACATACTGCTTCGCAGAGACATGAAAGAGTTTTCGGAACAACAGCAGCTCCCCGAAATGGTAACCACGGCAGAGGCGGCCAAGATACTCGGCATATCCGCTGACCGTATGCGGAAGGTTGCCGACCGCTACCCGCATATCAAAAAAGGCGACAACAAGCAGGGACAGTTGCTCTTTGTACGCAAATCACTACTGCAATAGAAATACATTTAATAAAAACCAACAAACAAAAAAACAATGGATAAATTAACAGAAGAATTAAAAGGAAAAATGGTGATAGTGAGAAGCTACGCCGCCGGTGTCTATTTTGGCACATTAGAAGGAAAAGAGGGCAGTGAGGTGAAACTCGCCAACGCCCGAAACATCTGGCATTGGACGGGAGCCAACTGCCTCGCAGACATTGCAGACCACGGGGTGACAGGCGACAAAATCAGCCGCACGATTGACAGCCTTATACTTACAGATGTCTGCCAGATTATGCCACTCACAGTAAAAGCCATCGAGAACTTAAACAGCCAGCCGACATGGACACGATAGAGATAGAAATCGAAAAGTGGCTGAGCAACGGTGACGGTGACGGTGACGGTTACGGTTCCGGTTCCGGTTCCGGTTCCGGTGACGGTTCCGGTGACGGTTCCGGTTCCGGTTACGGTGACGGTTCCGGTTACGGTTCCGGTTACGGTTACGGTGACGGTTCCGGTTACGGTTCCGGTTACGGTGACGGCATAAAAGAAATCAACGGAGAAAAGGTGTGGGAAATTGATGACACCCCCACGGTGATACACGCCATCAAGGGCAACATCGCAAAAGCCTCCACCATCAAAGATAACAGCATCTTGGTACCGTGCTATGTCGCCAAATTCGATGGTTTTTTTGCCCACGGCGAGACCGCACACGAAGCGATGCAGGATGCAATGGCCAAGGCCTTCGAAAGTAAGCCCACGGCAGAGCGTATCGCAGAATTTCTCAAAAAATTCAAACAAGGTGAGAAAATACCAGCCAAAGACTTGTATCAATGGCACGGCATCCTCACAGGCAGCTGCCGCTTCGGACGCGACCAATTCGTGCAGCAACACAACATCGACATTGAAAATGACAGCTTCACAATTGCCGAATTCGTCGCATTAACAGAGACCAGCTACGGAGCCGACACAATCAAAGAATTAAAAAAACAAATCTCATAAAAAACACAACACAAATCATGGAGTTAACAATCAATAAAACATTAAGACTATGGCAAAAGTAATTTTTAAGAAAAACGGCACAGCCGTACTGGTGCAAGCCACCGGAGAAAAACAGAGTTTCGAGACCGTCAGCGGTCTGGTAAACCACCTCAAAGAAAACGGTATCAACATACTGTTGGAAGATGTAGTAACAGAACAATAACCCTTTTAAACAACAAAAAAATGGAAGAACAAAACACCAACCAAATTTCAATTATTAGCAGTGCCGAGAGCCTGCAAGCGGTAACAGCCGCCGAAATAGACCAGCAAATTGCCACAGCGCACAAGTTTCCGCGCAACGTAAAACAAAGTCTTGAAAACATGAAAGTCCTTGCCCTTATGGACGAAGAAACAGCCGCCGATTGCTTCTACCACCTCGAACGCCAAGGCACAATAATTGAGGGGCCGAGCATACGCCTTGCGGAGATAGCCGCCACCTGTTGGGGCAACCTGCGTTTCGCAACCCGTGTTGTGGCTAACGACGGACGTATGGTAACAGTAGAGGCAGTGGCCCACGACCTCGAAAGCAACGTGGCCAGCTGCCAGCAGCAGGTGCGTAGCATAGTAACCAAATACGGCAAGACTTATTCGCCCGACATGCAGGTAATGACTATCAACGCCGCCTCGTCGGTGGCACGTCGCAACGCCATATACAACGTCGTGCCGAAAGCATACATCAACAAGCTCGTCGAAATGTGCAAGGAATATGTGAAGGGCGCCGCCAAGAACGACCTGCGCGACCGTGTGCAGAAAGTGGTAAAGGCTTTCGCCAAATACGGTGTAACAGCCGAAATGATTTGCGAAAAAATGAAGATTAGCAATGTGGGCGAAATCACATCGGACATGCTTGTCAGCCTTGTGGGTATAGGCAATGCCCTCAAAGACGGTGCTATCAACGTGCAGGACGAGTTTCCGCAGGTGGTTAAGACCGAAAAGCCCGAGGCACAGCCCACCACCGCCGCCGAACGCGCAAAGGCTATCCTTAACAAACGCAAAGGCATGGTGCAGGAACAAGCCCCCGAGGTACAGCAGACCAACCCCGTGGAACACGAACAACCACAGCAAACGGAACAACCCCAGCAGATAGACATTTCCAAGATGAGCGACGAACAGCTTGACGAAATGATGAACAATGTGGAAGTGAACGAAGAAGAAGGAGGTGAACAATGAAAACCGTAAAACTCACCTTCAAAACCAACGAGGAGTGGCGCAAGGAACGCGCAAACTCCATAGGCGCAAGTGCCGTGGGTATTCTGATAGGCGAAAACCACTTTACAACTCCCTATGAACTGGCACAACGTATTAGAGCAGAGAGAAACGGCGAGTTTGATTTCAGCCAAAGTTTGGCTATGATGCGCGGCCATGCGTATGAGCAGGGTGTTGCCGACCTCTTTGCATGGCAGACCGGCAAACAGATAATAAAGTCCAGCAGTGCCGAATACCTGCTGCGCCGCGAGGATATTCCATTTATGCATGCTTCGCCCGACCGCACTTATTGGATTGATGAAAACGGCATGAAGCACGGCAAGAACGCCGAGGCCAACAAGGGTATTCTCGAATGCAAGACCACACGCCGCCCCATAGACCCCGAGGACCTGCCCGTGTCGTGGATTTTCCAGTTGCAGGTGCAATTAGGAATTAGCGGTTTCAAAGAGGGTTACATCGCTTGGGACGTGCTAACGTCCGCCGACGGCTTCGGCTACCGCAGGTTTGAATTTAACGAAGAAATCTTTAACGCAGCCGTCGAGGTGTGCCGCGAGTTTTGGCAGAACTGCATATTGGACGGCAACAATCCCGCTCCGGTGAACGCCTCCGACGTTGTGGCTCTCTACCCCAACAGCATACAAGGCAAGACTATCACTGCCAATGCGGAAACTATTAAGGACTTGGAACAGCTCAAGGAAATCAAGCAGACCAAAAAAGAGCTGGAAGAAGAAATCGAACAACTTTCGGACAAAATCAAAAGCCAGTTTACCGACGAAGAAGCGATGGTGTCCCCGGACGGCAAAGTGCTTGCCACCTTCAAGACCACAGCCGGACGTACCAGCGTGGACAGCAAAAAACTGAAAGCCGAATATCCCGAAATATATGCCAATTGCAGCAAGGTTTCGGCAGGTAGCAGGACGTTTCTTTTGAAATAAGACAAGACCCCGTGTCAAACCCCACGGATGCAAAGGGTTGAGTTCTTCCATTCAGTAGCTGGGTGCGGGTTTTATCCACTTTTTTTCTACATATCGTTTTTCAAATATTGCGACACTTTACCCGCACCCCATATCGCAGGGATAGGCGGTTAATCGGATAGGCCGCAAGAAGATAGTTCATCCACACCGTTAAGGAATTAAAAAGCTTAGGACACGGTGGAGCATTCCGAAAATTTGGCCATTAGGGAGTTCAACTCTCCCCCCTGCGACAGGAGGCTCGCCAAACCAAACTACAATCCGACTGGAAAAGGATAAAATCTGGTGTACCATAGCCGACCAAGGCTAATAAGCACGAAGCGGCGCGAGAGGATAGGCGCGAAAAGGGATATGCGCAAAAAAGGTCGATAAACCCCCGTTAGGCGGTTCGAATCCGCCCCTCTCGCCGAATAAAAACGATTAAGAAACTCATTACACGAAATAAAACAATATGAATACCACAATAATAACGAAGGAAAAGGGCAGTTACAGCCTCGAAGCCCTGCAAGGCTTTTTCGACAACGCCCCTGACGGCACCTACCGCATAGAGGTTCATAAGGTGCGCGACGGCCGCACACTCGACCAGAACGCATGGCTGTGGGGCTGCATATACCCCCTGCTGCTGCAAGGCTTGCAGAACGAGGGCTGGGAGTTCGTAACCACCGACGAGGTGCATGATTTCTTCAAGGAACTTTTCGCAAAACGCCAGTGCATAAACAAACACACCGGCGAGGTGGTGGAAATAGGCGAAAGCACAGCCGCAATGACAACGCTCGAATTTAGTGAGTATTGCGAGATGCTTAGGGCCTACGCCGACGAGTACCTTGGTATAGATATTCCCGACCCCGACAAAGACTGGAGGGCAAGGCAATGAACGAGAAAGTGGAACTTACACCTGCACAGGCGGAGGAAATGCGTCTTGCACTCAAAGAAATGGGCTGGGCGTTGGCGCACCTGCGCAACTTCTACAACCTCTCCAAGACCGAGGACGCACCAGTGGCCGACGATCCCAACCAACTAAAACTATTCGACCAATGAAAGCAAAACAAGCCAAGCCACAACAACAGCCAAAAGTGCGCTGTGCCGACTGCCGGTACTTCCACCGCGACACCGAGGGTATAAACCAAAACATCGCCACGGGTGTTTATTTTTTGGGCGTATGCAGTCAGGGACAGCACCCCGACAGCCCCGTGAAACAATTTGCCGACAAAGAACGTGAATGCTCAACTTTTAGAAGAAAATAATATGGAAAGCAACAACAAAGGATGGATTTGCCTGCACCGCAGTATTCTTAACTGGGAATGGTGGAGCGACCAGAACACATTTCGCTTGTTTATTTATTGCCTGCTCATGGCCAACCACGAAGATAGGAAATGGCAGGGCAAAGTTATCGAGCGCGGCAGCTTCATAACCACCCTTGCAAATATCAAACAACAAACCAAACTCTCACTCCAACAGGTACGCACATCGCTTGCCAAACTCCAAGAGACTGGCGAAATTAACATAAAAACAACAAACCAAAATACACATATAACTATTTGTAACTACGCTTTTTATCAAGACAAAAAAGACAACGAGCAACAAACGGGTAACAAACAAATAACAAACGAACAACAAACGGATAACAAACAAATAACAAACGAGCAACAAACGGATAACAAACAAATAACAAACGAGCAACAAACGGATAACAAACATAACAACAATTATAACAATAATAACAATATAAACAATAATAACAACGGGAACAATATAACGCGTGCGCGCACGCACGAGGAAGCCGCCGCCCCTGAAAAAGAAAACGAAAATTCAAAAGAAAATCTAAGGGTTATTCTCTTAGAGACTTTCAAAGAAAATTTTTTTAAAAAAATGGGAACGGAATATATGCCACAGTGGGCCACGCAAACCGAGGACAGCATGGCTGTGAGGGATTTTATTTTGGCGAAAATGCGAGAGCCGCAGAACAATATCACTCCCACCCCCGGTAATTTTCGCGCTTTCACGGAACGACTGCTCGATGCCATGTACAACGCCGCCGACGATTTTCTTAAAAACAAATGGGGCCTGCACTTGCTCAACAAGGAATTTAATCAACTCTACATACGGATAATCAACAAAAAAAACAATGGAAACACTACCGACAAAACAGACTACATGCAACGCATTGTCGATTCTATGCAAGAGTAACCCTTTCGAGTTCTCCGCGCCTGTCCGCACCATAAAGGACGTGCTGGCACTGCCGATGGAAGAACGCCCTTGCCTCAACGCCATGAAACGCGCCGACGCTAAACGCTACAACGGATTTATACGCCTTGCGCTGCTGAAACTCGATGCCGACATAAAATGCAAGGAGAAGCTGACGGAGGGCGAGATAGAGCTAATCGTGGACGAAATCGAAGCCAAATACGGCTGTATGCTCACCTTCGCCGACATCGCCGTAATAAGTCGCAACGCCATGACGGGCAAATACGGCGAACTGTACGAAAAACTGACCGCCGCCAAGGTGCTGCGCTGGATAGACGAGTACGCCGACGAACTGCAAAACACCGCCTACGAGCAAAACGTCCTGCGCGACAAACAGCAGTACGGCGTTCAGCAAAAGCACTACACCTTTCCCGTGTATGAAAAACCGGAACAGCCGAAAAACAAAGTGCAGGCAAAAAAGGACGAGATGCTGGCCGAGATTTTGGCTAAACCGGAAACCGAACGCACCGAGATTGAAAAGATTTATTTACAAATAACTAACCCAAATACCGAAACAAAATGAACTATGAATAAACCGATGAATAAAATCAAGGAACTGTTATATATCGACCTATTCTGTGGTGCCGGAGGAACAACCACAGGGGTTGAACGCGCAAGGCTCCACGGCAAGAAGTGTGCAAAGGTAATTGCCTGTGTGAACCACGACCCCAACGCCATAGCGAGCCACGCCGCCAACCACCCTGAAACGATGCACTTCACCGAGGACATCAGGACGCTGAACCTCGACCCGCTAATCAGCCATCTTGACGGGTGCCGCAAAAAGTACCCTGACGCTTTGGTCGTGCTGTGGGCGAGTTTGGAGTGTACCAACTTTTCAAAGGCCAAGGGAGGCCAACCCCGTGACGGTGACAGCCGCACCCTCGCGGAGCATCTATTCAGGTACATAGATGCAATCAAGCCCTCTTACATTCAGATTGAGAATGTGGAGGAATTTATGAGCTGGGGCGACCTTGACGAAAACGGCCACCCCGTAAGTAAGGACAAAGGCCGTTGCTACGTGAAATGGTGCAACGAGGTCATCAGTCGTGGCTACCACTACGATTTCAGGCTCCTGAATGCCGCCGATTTCGGGGCATATACGAGCCGTAAGCGGTTTTTCGGTCAGTTTGCCAAGGATGGGCTACCCATTGCCTTCCCCATGCAGACCTATTCGAAAAACGGGAATAATGACGGTGGCCTTTTCCAATTATACAAGAAATGGAAACCCGTGCGCGAGGTGCTGGACTTGCAGGACGAAGGCGTGAGTATTTTCGTCAGAGAAAAGCCCCTTTGTGAAAAGACCTTGGAGAGGATTTTCGCGGGGTTGGTGAAGTTCGTTGCAGGTGGCAAACAGCAATATGACGCATGGATTTTGAAATACAACTCGGTGAATAAGGACGGCCACCACAACGCCTCTTCGATTGATGAACCCTGCCCCACCGTGGCCGTGCAGAACCGCCTCGGCTTGGTTAAGGTGCAGTACTTATCAAAGCAGTTTGGCGGCGCTCCAGCCGGAAAGAACATTTCGATTGACAAACCAGCGGGAACCCTGACCACCATCGACCATCACGCCTTGGTGTCGGCCAAGTTCATTGATTCGTATTACGGGAACGGCAACCAGCATTCAGTCGATGACCCGTGCCCGACCATTCCGACCAAAGACCGCTTTGCCATGATAACCCCACAATTCCTCGATATGCAGTACGGGAATGGCACGCCTATGTCGGTGGATGCGCCCGCTGGAGCTGTGACCACAAACCCGAAACACATTCTTGTTTCCCCTCAATGGTTGATGAGTACCAACTTCAACAATATTGGCAGCTCGCTTGATAAACCATCGCCCACGGTGACGGCAAACCACAAGTGGCATTACCTGATGAACCCGCAATTTCAGTCGGCTGGCGGCAGCGTGGACAAACCTGCATTCACCCTGATTGCCCGCATGGATAAGATGCCGCCCTACCTGATTACCGCCGAGGGTGGCTTGGGGATTGAGGTTTACGAGACTGACAGCCCTATGACGGTCAAGATTAAGGAATTCATGGCCGCATACGGAATCATTGACATTAAGATGCGGATGCTCAATATTCAGGAGTTGAAAAGGATAATGGGCTTCCCTGACAATTACATCCTCAAAGGCAGTCAGGCCGACCAAAAGAAGTTCATCGGCAACGCCGTGGAAGTTAATATGAGCATAGCATTATGCGAGGCGTTAGCAGAAGCAATAAATATAAATAATAAATAAAACTATGATTACAAAGCAAATCAAGGACAAAATCAAGGCGTTTTTCGCCTGCACTTATCGCCTTGCAGTCTGGACGGCAAAGGGAAGGCTCTATAACTTTACTGCGGACAACTTGGACGAGGTTGTTGCACAAGCCGTGGAGATTTGCGGCGACCTAAATAAAGCCACGTGGACTTTATACAAGTCGGGCAGGTTTTATCTGCCCGAAAGGGAAATAGAAAGAAGTACGGATAAATAAAATAATAAATAAAATGAGCAAAATAAAGACATATAAAGGATTTGACGGCAACCTGCAATGTCGTGGGTTCCAGTACAAGGTCGGTGAGACCTACACAACAGACGAAAACATCGAATTGTGCGAAAACGGCTTCCACGCAATAGCGGAAGGCCAATCGCCTCTTTCGGTGTTCTCCTATTATCACCCTGCAACAGACGGCAAGCCATCGAGATATTGCGAGGTGGAGGCAGACGGGGAAATAAAAAGCGATGGCGACAAAATATGCTGTTCACAATTGACTGTGGGTGCTGAAATCGGCATCCCCGGTATTGTCAAAGCCCATATCGAGTGGGTGAAAAAACATTGCAAAGAAAAAAAAGAGGGCGGTAATAGTTCGTCAGTATCGGGCGGTGAATATTCGTCAGTATCGGGCGGTGATAGTTCGTCAGTATCGGGCGGTAATAGTTCGTCAGTATCGGGCGGTGAATATTCGTCAGTATCGGGCGGTAATTGTTCGTCAGTATCGGGCGGTTATTGTTCGTCAGTATCGGGCGGTGAATATTCGTCAGTATCGGGCGGTAATTGTTCGTCAGTATCGGGCGGTAATTGTTCGTCAGTATCGGGCGGTAATTGTTCGTCAGTATCGGGCGGTAATAGTTCGTCAGTATCGGGCGGTAATAGTTCGTCAGTATCGGGCGGTGAATATTCGTCAGTATCGGGCGGTGAATATTCGTCAGTATCGGGCGGTTATTGTTCGTCAGTATCGGGCGGTAATAGTTCGTCAGTAGTTAGCCGTGGACAATCCGCTGTTGGAGAAAATGGCGTAGCAGTTGCCCGTGGCAACGGTGTTAAAGTCAAAGGCGGTTTGGGTAGCTTATTAGTTTGTGCGATAGAAAATGACAATGATTACAACATTAAGGAATGGAAATCCGCCATTGTCGATGGCAAGGTTATCAAGGCCGACACTTGGTACACCGTGAAAGACGGTGAATTTGTCGAAGTAACAGAGTAATAACAAATTAAAGGAAACTAACCAAAAGGAGGAATAATTGTGACTGACACACAAAAATTAGAGGCAATTAAAGCCGAGATTGAAAGACGGAAAAATGAACCATTTTTAACTGCGAGTTATAACGAGTGTAAACAATTTTTACTTAATGAATTGCAACACTTCATCGCCACCCTCGACGAGCAAAGTGACAACTGCGACACTTGCACCAACGACAAAGGGTGTGTCGCTTGCGAAAATGGTGAGTTATACGAGGGAAAACCTACCGACTACACTAAAAGTAACGAAGAAAAAGCAAAGGAAATATGCGGCAAAGGAAATCCGTGTTGCAATAAACTTTGTCAATCTTGCAGTCTATCTTTTTTAATTGCGGATGTTAGACAAATGGCAGAGTGGAAAGACGAGCAATTTAAAGCCGAAAAGCAAGCACTGATTGAGAAGGCGTGCGAGTGGTTGAAAGATAACGCCAACGATTACTTGGACTGGTATGATTGGGAGCGATGCAGGGTGGACAAAGACGAACTTGTATATGATTTCAAAAAAGCAATGGAGGGAGGTGAAAAATGAAAAAATACCAAGTAACACTAACCGAACAACAATTGCGACTTATTGCAGAGTGCGTAGAGGACTGCCACAGATTTATGAGCGGACAGGTCGATATGCACAATATCACATCACGCCTCGACAACTACAAAGAGGTTTATGAGAAACTGCAAGAGGTCAAACCGCTTGTAACTCCCGAACTGCCTTGGAACGCTGCTTATGGTTGGAGTGGCGGAAATTGCCCTAACAAATGGCAAAGACAATTCATCGCACAGACCTACCCGATTTACAGAGAGATTTTACACTTCTTTGCTTGTCAGCAGAAAGACAACGACTGGAACGTGTATCGCAGTGAAACGCTCACCTGCAAAGAGGGTGGTCCACTAATTCAAATAAAAGAATTAAAAAACGGAAAAAATGAGTGATATTATTTTAGGATTTCTATTCGCAATCGCTTGTGAAATCACGGGTGCTTTTACCGGAATAATGATTTACAAATATTATAGCGAACTCAACAAGAAACACTGATTATTTAAATGGATAAAAATAAAACGATATTGGATGCCTGCTGCGGCGGCAAGATGTTCTACTTCGACAAAAATGACCCCCGTATATTATTTCAAGATATACGGGAGGTGGAGACAACACTATGCGACGGCCGAAAGTTTGAGATTAAGCCAGATGTTGTCGGTGATTTTCGCTCGATGCAATTCGCTGATGGTTCATTCTCGCTTGTCATATTTGACCCACCGCATCTATTGCGCAATGTTGGCAGAAGTAAGTTCGCTGACATCTATGAAAGTTTAAATCCAAAGGCAAAACCAACAGGATGGCAACACATCAAATATGGTGCTTGGGGACAAACCGACTGGCAAGAGACGCTACGTCTCGGTTTTGCTGAATGTTTCAGAGTTCTTAAAGATGGCGGCTTCCTTATTTTCAAGTGGAACGAAACCGACATACCCGTCAGCAAGATACTTGCACTTACCGACCAGAAGCCCATCCTTGGCCATCGTGTCGGCAAACTAAACAAAACGCATTGGATTTTGTTTATAAAAGAAAACAACTAAAACTATTTTGATATGAAAATCGGACTGATAGACGTTGATGGACACAACTACCCCAACCTCGCACTGATGAAGTTGAGTGCCTACCACAAGACGCAGGGCGACAATGTGGAATGGTACAGCGTTTTCGGTGGGCAATACGACAGGGTCTATATGAGCAAGGTGTTTGACTTCACGCCCGACTATCAATATTACGTAAACGCCGACGAGGTGGTGAAAGGTGGCACGGGCTACGCATTGCACGGAGCAGGTGGTGATACCTACCGACAACACGATGACAAGCCTTTGCCCGACTACATCGAACATATAATGCCCGACTATACGCTATACGACATTAAGAACACCGCCTACGGCTTTCTTACACGTGGCTGTCCGAGAGGGTGCGACTTCTGCATTGTCGGGAAAAAAGAGGGCAAAAAAAGCGTCAAAGTTGCCGAACTGAGAGAGTTCTGGAATGGACAACGCAACATTGTACTCAACGACCCAAACATCCTCGCCTGCAACGAGCGTGAGGACTTACTGCTACAACTGATAGAGAGCAAGGCAAACGTGGACTTCAACCAAGGACTGGACGCCCGACTGATGACACCCGACACAGCTCGACTATTGGGAGAAATCAAAATAAAGGAGATACACTTCGCATGGGACAGATACCCCGACAAGGACAAAGTATTGCAGGGATTGCAGATCTACGCCACCTTTGCACGCAAAAAACCCCATACACACATCGCAATAGTATATACACTTGTGAACTACGACACAACCTTTGAGCAGGACTTGGAGCGTATCTATACCTTGCGAGATATGGGCTATTGGGCTTATGTGATGATATACGACAAGAAGCACTGCGCAAAGCAATACAGACACCTTGCGAGGTGGTGCAACAACCGCATTATCTTTGCCAAATGCCCAGATTTTAAAGATTATAACCATAAATTAGGATGATATGACACAAATTATAGCAAAATACTACGTCGGCGACACACTTGTAGCGCAGAACGAACTCGCCAAGACCGCCGACCTCACGGCAGACGTGGAGAAAATGAAACCGCAGCTCACACGCCCCTTTCGGGTGGAGTTGGTGAAAACCACAACGGAGATAATAACAGTACACACTTACGGAGATAAGAGATGAGTAAGACAAATTCATTACACTACACCCTTTGTTGTGAGGGGGCGAAATGGCTTCACCGCCGGAAGCACGACTTCAACAAATGCCCTGAAAAGCCTTGTTATAGGACGGAGGCTTGCGGGAGGTGTATAAAATGCGACTACGTAGCCGTGGAGTTATGCACGTGGGAAAGCGAGCAGACCGACGTATGGGGGTTGGGGAGTTTCGGCGACAGCGTCGTGATTGAGGTGAAGACCTCCCACGCCGACTTCCTCGCCGACAAGAGAAAGTGGTGCAGGGGCGACGAGAGTGCCGAAATGGGTATGCAGGCAGGAAAATATAGATGGTATCTGTGTCCCGAAGGCGTTATCACCAAAGAAGAATTACCCGACAAGTGGGGGTTGCTTTATTGGAACGGGAAAAAAGTTTATCCCGTGGTGGCTCCCGTGGCGTTCGAGAACACCGCAAAGGGCGATATGGCGATACTCACGAGCCTGTTGCGACGTGAGGGCTTCGAGAAGAAAATCTACAACTACCGAGGTCGCCCGACAACGATAAGACCAAAGAGCGATAACAACTAAAAACCTCGAATATTAGACCATCCAAACGCAAATCAATGACTAAAAAACTATTTTTCAAAGAAATGAAACAGGAAATTGTTGGACTAATGCCTTTCGATATAGAGGCAGCAAAGGCCGGCGCCGAAGTAGTAACAAAGGAAGGTGCGCCTGTAAAGATATTGGAGTATGACCTGCGGGGCTGCGACCCTATTGTTGGAGTGATACACAGCAAAAACATAGACATCGTTGAAAGGTTTACCGCCGAGGGCAAAAACAAACACGATGTTTATGACTTGTACCTCCAACAAGTCAAGTGTTCAGGTTGGATAAATGTAATATTCCGTGCAGGCGAAAGAAGAATAATAGATGAAGTGGTTTATGACACCCCTGAAGAAGCACAAGAAAGCAGAATGATAACAAATGGGTGTAATCGGTTAATAGCTACAATACCTATTAGCTGGTTAGAGATAAAAGGAGAAAAAAAATGAGACACGAAGAAAGCCACCTGCAACAAGCCTGCGTCCGGTGGTTTCGCTACCAGTACCCACAACACGCCCAGCTGCTAATAGCGGTGCCAAACGGAGTGCGTACAAGTGCCACGCAAGGCAGGATATTGAAAGCCGAGGGTATGCTGGCGGGAGTGGCCGACCTGCTCCTGCTGCTCCCGCGCCACGGCTACGGCTGCCTGTGCATAGAGATGAAAACGGACAAAGGACGGCAGAGCGACAGCCAAAAGCAATGGCAACAAGCCACCGAACAGGCACCCAACAAGTACGTGGTTGTCCGGGACTTTATCCAGTTCAAGACCGAAATCGAAAACTATCTACAATGAAAAGCTGTCGTTTCTTTTCGCAACATAACAATGTACTGTGGTTTTTGTTGCGTATCTTTGCACGTCTAAAACCGCACAGCATGGTACAGGAAGTTAAATACAACGGGCAGACAGCCATCCCCGACGACTACAGCGCACCCGACGGCGATTTGGAGGTGAGCCTCAACCTCATCCACGAGGACGGGGCGTTGAAGCCTATACCAGAGCCGAAAGAAATATTTAGAATCGGCAAGACTGAACGCCTATTATGTATCCACAAAACAGCCAACTTTACACACTATATTTTAGCCAACGATAACAATGCTTCAAAAATTGTTTCTTTTCTTGACGAAGCAGACCTTACAGTAAGCCAAACAATAAGCAACCTTACAAGCGAGAACTTGACCGACATAATACCTTTCGGCAATATGTTGGTTTGCTTATACACTGGATATACCATTTACTTATTATGGGACGGTGACCAGAGCAACTACAAAGCCATACCGCAGGGTTGGCCTGATATAAAACTCACATTTGGTTTAAGGTGCGATGTTGAAAATACAAGCGAAGGTATAAATCTTTCATGGACAACCCCAATAAATGGTTTCGGCTCAACCTCTCCAACAATAATAGATTCCAACGATTTTTTGGACGATTCCTCGATGAGAAAATCATTTACAGACAAGTTGATGGGAGCAGTAAATGATTTTGTCGTAAAAAAAGCAGTTAATGAAAGCAGATTTTATCAACCTTTCTTTCTGCGATATGCTTTTCGACTATTTGATGGCTCTTATGTCGCCCATAGCGCACCAGTACTGATGTTGCCCGCGACTGGCATGAACCCACTTGTCTTTAACAGTCTAAATAGTCGTTCAGCAAACGCAAACACAGGCTTTGACTACGGCATATGTTCCGAAAGGGATTATATTTATTTAATTGTTGGAGATATATGGATGAAAGCGGAGCTTCCTGTAAATTTGCTCTCATACAAAGAAATAATATATTCTGTTGACATCTTTGTCACATCCCCTATGTACACCTACAACCAAAGTGGCACGATAGAGCGATATATAACGCGCCAAAATCTGCAATCAAAAGGTTTATATTCGCAGTTGAATGTTGCGGGTAATTATCAACTCCGCCCCGGCTTGTATGATTTGCTAACTGGCTACGGTATGCGTGACACTTTGGTAACGTATAAAACTAAAACAGGCTACAATTTACCAAACAACATAGTAGAGCTTCCCCCTCGCGACTTTACAAAAGATATAGAGGATATACCACCTTTCTATTTGGTAAAAAGTTTTACACTCGAAGAACTCGCGGAATATGTACCAACTCAACAGCAATCTTTCAAAAAAATAGAGATAGAAAAAGGTATTTTAAGTTCTTTGACAACAAGGACAACCTTGCCAGATGACTACGACAGCCACAATACCATTGCTGCCAAAGGCGGACACGTATATAATAGTCGCATGCATCTATACAATATTAGTTCACAGCTAATGGATGGTTATTATGGCGCAAGCCAGTTGGACAAAGTTTTTGAAACATCCGAAACCACACAAGGAACGCCTGACTATGTTTTTCAAGACGATACAACATCCGCATTTGTAGCGGACAAAATATTTGTTTATGTAAAGAAAGACAAAGGCACTATCATTGTCGAGGAGCAAAAAAGCGTCATGGGCATGGACACATGGACTGGCACAGGGTGCAAGATTCCATTTTTCTATTATCCCGACAAAGACGCATATAAAGCCGAGTTTGTCGGCACAAATGGCAATGATATTGTGAAAGTGGAATTGCCGCTCAAACCTCACGGCCTTCTCAACGGTGCATATTATTTTAGCAACTTCGCCGAACAGACATGTATTACAATAAGCGAGGAACCGGCAGCAAGCACTGACAAGAGTTATAAACGGACAAATAAAATATATGTGTCCGAGGTTGAAAATCCAATGTATTTTCCCGTTTTAGGTATTACAACCGTTGGTGTGGGGTCAATTATGAGTGTATGCTCCGCAACCACGGCGTTGTCGCAGGGACAATTCGGACAATTTCCATTGTATGTTTTCAGCACCGATGGTGTTTGGGCACTGGCGGTTTCATCAACAGGCACATATTCGTCGTGTCATCCTGTTTCGCGCGATATACTTGTAAATCCCGATTGTGTTTTACCAATAGACCAAGCTGTATTATTCGGCACAGCCAACGGTATAATGCTTTTGTCGGGCAGCAGCACACAAAGTATAACCGACACAATCAACACAGATAAGGCGTTTTTGGCATCCAACTATCCAAAATTCGATGTGATTTGCGATATGTTACAACATAGCGGCAGTGGAGCGACTAATTTTGTAAACATGGTACCATTTCCCGATTTTGTAACAAGAAGCAAAATGCTGTACAACTATAGACACAAACATATCTTGATATTTAGTACTGACAAGAATGGTGTTATATTTCCCTACAGTTATTTGTATTCGATGAAATCGAAAAAATGGGGTACGATTCAGAGTTATTTTCAATACTCGGTTACAACATATCCCGACACTTTGGCGGTGTCGATGCCAAACGACAAATCAAACACTCTGGCAGTCGTGTCGTTTAATGGTGTCGAAAACACCGCGCCCAAGACCGGCCTAATGGTAACACGTCCGATAAAGCTCGGCGCGTCCGACACGCTGAAAGAGATTAAGACCCTCATTCAGCGAGGTTTCTTCGCCCGTGGCGAGGTGGCCACGGTGCTGTACGGCTCCCGCGACCTCATCAACTGGCACCTTGTAGGCTCCAGCACCGACAACTTCCTGCGGCACATCCACGGCACGGGCTACAAGTATTTCCGCATCGCCGCCATCACCAACCTCACGGCGGAGCATTCGCTGCACGGGGCGAGCATAGAGGCAAAGGCAAGGCACACCGACAAGCTGAGATAGCAATTTTTTTCTTCCATAATTTTAGTGTTTTTAATGTTATTATTAAGCCGGACGTAGTGGAACGTTCGGCTTTTTTGCATAAAAAAAGGCGGTCGTAAAACCGCCTTGTCGTTCAGTCGTGCCACCAAGCACCCGAGCAGTCCACCCGGGGAGGGATGTCGGGTACGCTCACGAATTTCTTCTGCACCCATATCTCATCGCCGAACTTGCGGCCTCTTACTCCGTGTGCAAGGAGCTTTATCTTGTACGACTTGTCCGTCTGTCCCACCACCTTGCAATCAACGGTGTACCACACGGCGGGCTTGTCGTAGTTGTAAACTTGATAACGATACTTATTCATTTTTCAGACGTGTTTAAAGAGGCGGGGAGCTACCCCCGCCCGTTTCGTTCAGAACATTGCTTTAATCATGCGCAGTTTTGCGTTCAGGTGTTCCACCTCTTTCTCGTAATGCAACGAGCTCTCGAAGGATTGTATCGTCGCGCGGACGAAGTTAATCAGATTGAGGCGGGCGAACTGCTGGCAAAAATCTTCTTCGCCTACGGTGTTGTCGGTGAGGAAAAACATGTCGTTTATCCACTCAAATTCTTTCTCGGTTACGGCCATTGCCGACATTTTTTCAAATTCTTGTTTTGTCATAACTATATCTATTTTATAATGGTGTTACTATTGCTACTTTGTTACCCTTGCGGACAAGTCTTTCCACAATGTCCCGGAGTGCGTACTGGGCGAAATAAACCGACTGCTTGTAATAGCCGAGTTTCCTATCACCTGCGGCCTGCTCCACCTTTACAGCGTCCTCGCCTTTGGCGAAATATCTGTCGCCAAGCTGGAGCAAAAACAAATGTTCGGGATATTGTGCTTTCAGTTTTAAAACGTGGTTCTGTCTCATCGTCCTGCCCTCCTTTATTTAGTTGATTTTGATTTACCCTTGTATTCTCTGCCCATCTTGTTGCAGATGTCGCGGCTAATCTCCTCGCCCAAGTACTGTCGGTAGTATTTGCCCGTCTTTTTGCTTGTGCGGCCTACAAATGCACTGCCGTTTTTCGACAGCACGATGGGGTACTCCGTGCCTTTCACCTCGTAGGTGTAGGCCGTAACGGTGGTGTCCTGCCTGCCGGTGTTGCGTTGTGCCTTCACAGCGTGGTAGGTGTTGCCCTCAACGGTGAAAGTTTTTTTTGTGTCCTGTGCTTGAGCCGTTGCGAACATCGCCGCAATCATGGCTCCGATAATTACTATACGTTTCATTGTCTTAATGTTTTTTATATTGTTACTATTATTTTTATTGTTTATAATCTTGTCTGAAGCAAACTAAATTTTTGTCAGTCGGGCAATAAAGGCGACCATCCGAGGCCACAAATAAATCATCTGAGATATTGCCAGCGGCCTTGTAAAATTCGCTGTGTTCGTAGTTGGCCGGTGTTATGACGTGCGAGTAGTCGAGGCGAGTTGCGATATTCTTAAACTCGTCTTTGTTCTCTTTAATGCCGTAATCTTTGAATTGTCCTTTGGGAGTGAAGCGGAAACCGCCAAACTCAAATTCTACTTCTTTAGTGTATTGTGCCATTGTCTTAATGTTTTTTTGGGGGGTTATTATTCAATATTCGTATTTACCTATATGATTTTTCTGCATACACTCGTCTCGAAAAGCCATCAAAGCCTGCTTCGGGGTGTAATACCCTTTCTCCTCCAAGCAGTCCCAAGCGAGGGAGTTGTTCGACTTGCAAGACCAAATCTGACCTTGATACATCATTTCTACATAGTAGCAGTTGTAGCCGCTGGCTCTGCGTACCCAAGTTTTGTTTTTCAATTCTTCGTGTGTCATATCTATTATTTTTTTAAAAATTAAACTCTGTTTTAATTCAACACTGCAAAATTACGATTTATTTTTAATCCGACAAAATAATATTTCGTTTAAAATTAAAGTTTAACATTATAAAATTATAAGTAAAACAAAATAAGAGTGTTATAAATTACGATTATTTGTAATTTAACATTAGAAAATTGCAATAAAAGTATAAAATTAAAGGTTTTTGCAAAGAAAATTTGCAAAATTACAATAAAAGTTGTATCTTTGCAAAACAAAATTAAAGTAGATTATGGTAGATTTAAGAGCTAAAGTAAAAGCATTGTGCAAGTTACAAGGAATTACACAAAAAGAACTTGCAAAGAAAATCGACATCAGCGAAGTTGCGCTTAACGTGTCCTTACGTCCCGACAGCAACCCGGCAATAAAGACTATCGACAAAATAGCCAACGGACTTGGCGTGTCGTTGTACGAACTACTGCGTGACGAAAGCGAACAGCCGGAAGTGCTGCACACCCCATTTGCCCGTTGCCCTCATTGCGGCGGAAAAATAGAACTATATATTAAAGCCGTGGGCGACGAAAAGAAACCCGATTAAACTATAGCTTAATTTCCTTTGTCTCCGCCCCGTGAGCGGTTAAAATAAAATAGTAACCGATTATACTATATATATAATAACAAATTGAAACCCTTTCTAATCACCCTCCAACTCTCCGACGGCAATGAGATACAAGCCTGTGTCCTCGCCGAAACTCGCAAAGAGGCAATCGACACACTTACAGCCAACGAGGAATTTATAAAGCTCGTCGGCGACAAGGTAGCGGTGGACATCGAGACCGAAGAACTACATCAGCCACAGCCGAAACCCTACCAAATCACAGACGAGGGTTAATTTGTATTATAGCCCCAGCTCTTTCCTCGCCTCATACTCCAATATCCGCAACGTCCTGTCCGTTTTTATCCTCTCCGCATAGCCGTTTGCGTACTGTTTGACGCTGCTTTTACTCAAAGTGGTATAATACTCTATCATCCGCCGAGAAAAGCCTTGTAACGTCAGCAAATGCACCAACAGTGTCTTTGCCAGCGAAGCCTCGTAGCACTTGCTTTTCATCCAATCATCCGGCAAGGGTAGCAACAAACAAACAGCATCACAAGTGCGGTTATATATCGTTGCGAATATAGTCATAATGAATTTCTAAAAATAGAATAGATAGAAATTGCCTTATTCCTCATCCGGGGCAGAGACATCCTCTCCGCTCGCAAGACGAGTAAGACGATTGGTAAATGTAGAATTGGCATCCTTAACGGCCATATCAGCCGAGATAGCGGACATTTTCGGTGTGTGATAGGTAAGTAACTCCAACTCCGCCTTTGAGCGGTCAGAGGGCTTCATATCCATTAAATCCAGCTCGAATTGCGAGAACACACAACCAGCGTGTTCGGCTTTCCATTCATCTTTTTTCCCTTCGGCATCTTCGGCTCTAATACACACATCGAAGTAGTTTTGTGAGTGTTGGCGCAGTATAGTTTTCAACGGATGGTCTTTGTTGGGAGTGCCTTTTTGTCGGCCACCCGTTTTGCCACGTCCATCGTTCGGTTTACGTCCTTTTTTAGCCATTATTATTATTATTTCGCAAGATAAATTAACGGTGCAAAATTAGTTGTATATTTTTGCAAACCGATTATAAGTTGCGAAATTTAAACAAAAAACGAAATGAAATCACAGCAAAAATTCAGTATTATAGCCACTATTCTACTTGTGGCAGGTGTCACGTTAAACGTTTTCAGCCCCTCGTGGTGGACGTATGAAGTTGTGCAGGGTGCGGACACGATGACTATTCCAGCCGCGGTTATCGCCGCCCTTATCAGCGCAGCCGCAAGCATAGGAACGAAAGCCTACAGCAACGCAAAGGCACGCAAGGCAGGCGACAAGGCTATGCAATATCAGCATCAGAAGGAGCGCGAGTTGCAGAACTGGTACGACCGTAATTACAACGAGGATGCCACACAGCGAGCCGACGCACAGGCGGCACTGACATACGCCGCTGAGATGATGAAGCAGCGCAACAAGGCGGCACAAGGCCGACAGGCTGTGATGGGCGGAACGGAGGAGAGTGTGGCCGCCGAGAAAGAACGCAACAACAAGACTTACGCCGACATCGTGAGCAACATAGCCGCCGCCGGAGCCAAGCGCAAGGACGCAATCCAAGACAAGTATTTGACGGGCAAATTGGGACAGCTCGACACTATGAGCAACATAGAGATGGGCAGAGCGGGCAACCTGCAGAGTGCCGGTAATGCGATGAGCGGTATCGACGTGAACAGCATCGCCAAAGCCTTTGATGATAACGACAACAGCGGAAGCGACGGAGAAAAAGAAAAATCATTGTCGGAGATTGAAAAAGAGAACGAGCAGTTTGACAAAAGGTTTATAAGTTAGTCAATAGAAAGGAGTATTTATGCCCGGAACAAACAAAAATTCGTCATACTACGACGAAGAAGAAAAGAAAAACCAGCAGACTGTACCACAAAACGGTACACCCGGCAGCCACTATGTAAGTGAACTTACTCCTATTGAGGACGAGAGCAACAACGAAAATACCAACGACACCGACGGCACCACCGACACCAAAAAAAACACCGTTGTAACACCTACACCTACCACCACCGACACCTACCTCAAACGTCGGCAGGAGATAAGCGACAAATACGCCAAACAGGCGGCAGGGTACGACAAGGTACTTGCCGACATTCAGGCCGAACTCGACCAGCAGAAAGGCAAACGCAGGAAAGAGGAACGACTGCAGGCCTTACAAGCCACGTTAGACGGTATTACAGATTTCGCCCGTGTGATGAACGACATCGACACGGCAAACCATTATGTACCCTACACAGCACCGAAATACACTTTGAGCGACAAGAGCCGTGAACGTGCCGAGAAACTGAAAGCCGCCCACGACAAAGACCGCGCCCTGCTGATGAACTATTACGACAAGGTGCTTAACCGCAAAAATGCACTCGCCAGCCAAGAATACAAAGAGCAGTCCATCGCCCTCAACGAGCAAAAGGCACTGCAAAAAGCCGAGAACGACAACGCATTACGGGACAGCCGAATTAAAGCAAACGAGGCACTTGCAAGGGCGAGAGAGGCGGCAGAGCAAAAGAATTACGAATTAGCCGCAAAGTATCATCAGCAATACGAAAATGAGGTAACGAGAGGGAAGTACCTCGCAATGGGGTTTGATGACAACCACGCGAAGGCGATGGCATATATAGGCAATCAAAATGCGGCCGCAGATAAAAACAGCGCACAGGCGGAGTATTACAAAAATAAAGAGGATGGTTACACTACTGTCAAAGAGGAAACCGACGCAAGAGGTAGAAAAAAGGTAACCACAACCACCAAGACGCCAAGCGGAAGCAACGCCAGCGGAAACGGCAAGGGCACGGGGAAGCAGGCATACACACAACAACCCGCTACAAAGAAAATAGGTTATTCATTCAAATAATAACATAAAGATGACAGACGAACGCAAACGCAAAGAGTTGTATAACAACCTTTTAAAAGATAACTACGACTTACCGGCATACGACAAGTTCACATCCGACATGGCAGATGATAACTTGCGTCGTGAACTGTACGACAACTTAATAGAGGACAACTACGACCTTCCGGCGTTTGAACAATTTACGTCCGACATCATCGGGGACAAACTAAACGCCCCTACCCCACAGCCGACAGCAAAGCAGACCACAGCCACGACACAACCCACGGCACAGCCGAAGCCCAGAATGACGGTGGAGCAGCAGAGCAAGGAAGGGCTGTTAGACCTTGCCGAAAAGAAGTTCGGCACACGGGACGAGAACAAGCTGCGTCAGATGGCGCAACAGCAGTTCGGCACCACCGACCCCAAGGAGATGATACAGCAGATTGCCAAAGACTACGTGCAAGGCGGAGGGATGAAACCCGTACAGAAGAAAACTACCCCCACAACCCCGACCGACCCTGTGCAAGCTGCCATACAAGAGGCCTACAACACAGCCAAGGCAACGACCAGCGACCCGATAAAGCAGGGCGAGGAATTGGCAAACCAGCTCAAACAAAAGGCTGTGGAGATGTACGGCGAGGAAAACCTGCCCGAACTGACAAAAAACTTTCAGCAGGCTGTTAAAGAGGAGACGGAAAACAGAAAAGAAAAGCAGTTGATAGACCAATTGCACAATTTGCGTGATGATGTAAGAAAAGAATTAAACGCGAGAGGAACCCAATTAGACAACGAGGCAATCAGTAGTAATTGGGGCGACCGTCCAATGGGTGGCGGTCCGTTAGTCCACACATTTAACAGCATTACGGTAAATGGCAGACTGGGTGATTCAAGATGGAAACAACTCAATGCCGCTAACAATGCTTTAGCAAATGCTGATAGAATGTGGCGAGAAATGAACACCAAAGGCGGAGTTCATGATTTGGGAGCTGCGAAGTTTATACGTGGTTTAGATAAGTTGGGAGACCCGAGAACATGGGACTTTGGAATGATGGAGGGTATTGACGCGACTGAATTGATGGCTACATTGAATAAGGCAGACGCAGGTGAAGAATTGACTAAAGAGGAAAAAATGTTGCTTGATGCCAAAGCAATAGAAATGGCTACCCAGATGTATTTTGATTCGGGGGCAAATGGGTGGTTTAAGGCTGGTGAGGTCACGGCAGATGCTATTCCTTTTATGTTAGAGTTTTTTATAAACCCCGCTTCAAAGTTAGGAAGAAGCGCACAGAGTATGTTGACAAGATACGCACTAAAGCGATTTAGCAAACAAGCGTTGAAGCATTTTGGGAAAGAGGCGGTGTTAGGCAATGCAATGAGATTTGGCGGCAGAGTTTTGGCCGATGCGGGTGGCGCGGGCATATTAACAACCACAACGAGTTTTTCGCGAGTTGCGGCAGGGACGGCCTCACGAACGGCTGGGCAGATGAACATAAACAGAGACAGTGAGGGAAATTTTGTATATTCTGGAAGAACAGAAAAAGAAAAACCTACAACAGCGTTTCTAAAATCGTTCGGTGATGTTTTCAGCCAAAACGATTCAGAATTGTTTGGAGCATATTTTAGTCCATTATTAAAGGCAGGTGGAACGTTGTTGGAAAAGGGGGCTATGTCGAAGTTCGGCCAACATCTGAGATTGGACAAAGTGTATGGCTTAATAGACAATATTTCTTCTTCCAAGTGGGCTAATGTGGTAAAAGATTTTGAGAAAAACACCAATTGGAATGGAACTATTGAAGAATTTGCCGAAGAGTTAGTTGGAGGGGTAGAGAATGCAATAATGGTTGGCGACCAAACATTAGACACCGACCCCGAGACGGGCGTTTTCAACACGGAAAACATGCTGGAAACATTGCGCTCCGTAGCTGTGATGGGCGGAGCGTTTTCGGTTGCCAAAACGGCTAATTATAGAACACCAAAGCATCAAGCTAAAAACGCAATGGTTAATGCTGACGAGGCAGGATTATCCGCTTTCAACGGAAATCAAAATGCGTGGGGAGAAATACGTAACACAATAGCCTTTGGTAACTATAGGGATGTGCCTACAAGAATAGCCGAACTGATGGCAAATCATGATATTAGCAAAGAACAAAAGCGGGCTATACTTGATTACTATAAAGCAACATACAAATATAAAGGCATTGTTGAAGCTGATAAGGCTCGCAAGGGAGAAATTAGCGAACAAAAAATTAAAATAGAAAACTCTTATGAGCGTGGCTATAATTCCGACGAGCAGACAGCACACGACATAGCATTGGAGATGAACGACGAAGCACTGGGCAACCGTAGCGCCGAGGAACGCAAAGCGGCGTGGGACGGTGTGCAACAGTCCATCGAAGACCAAGCCGACCTTGTGGCGACACAGATGCGCAGGGAGATGGCAAAGACACAACACCGAGCCGACCAGATGGTTAAAGAGGTGAACATCATAGACGAGGACGACCCCAACAAGGACAAAACCGTTTATCTTATCGACGGCAATGTTACGATGTTGCAGGGTGGAAAGGACGTTGATACCGAGAACAGCGACCAGATGGTTACTATCTACGACCCGAACACCGGCGAAAAGAAAGCCATATCTTCGGGCGAGATAAGAGGATTTGTCAGCGTGATGTCGGCCGACGATGTGGATGCGCAGATACAAAATGCACGGGACAGTTTCGTACAGCAGGCTATCGACAAAGCACAAGGCAAAATAAGCGTCAATATAGGCGATGAAATCCCCCTTTCCAGCGGCATAATGGGCAAAGTGCTTGCCATTAGCGAGGACGGCGAGGAGATAACCATAGGGGGCATCGACGAGAACGGCAACCCACAGCAGGAGGTGATGCAACGCTCCGACTTGCAGGCCGTGGCAGATGCTACGGCAATAGAGAGCTACTACCAGCGACACCCCAACGTTGCGAGGGTTGAGGAGAGCAAAACCGCAGAGCCACAAGCCGTGTCGGAGGAACAACAGACCGAAACCACAGAGGAGCAGACACCCGGAAGCGAGGAAACCGAACAGCAGACAACGGAAGAAACACCGCAGACAAACACCGTGCCGCAAGGCTATGTCGAGGGTGTTCCGGACGACTACACCAACGGCATGGAGGTAACTTTCAACGAGGACGGAGAACTGCGCCATGCTGTGGTTTTGCGCAGGGTGCGGTACAAAAACGGCCAGTTCACCCCCGATGAAAACGGCAACATCGTGGAGCTGATAACCGACAGTGACGATGTGGTGCATAAGTATGTCAGCGAGCTGAACAACGCAATAGAGTCCTACTACGTAGCACCGCTGGAAGATACCGCCGCCGAGCCGACCGCTGAAACTCCAGCAGAGACGCCGCAGACACCCGTAGAGGCCGAAACGGAGAGCGAAGCACCTATCACTCCAACCGAGCCACAAACGAGCCTTACAATGCCTATGCGTGAGGTAAAAGGCAAGCAGATACCAGCCTACGAACAGGCCACGACAGAGCAGACCTACGACTATGTTTACAACCAAGCAGGACTTAACGAGCAGGAAGCCGACAAATTCGTGCAGAACAAACTCGACGAGGCCGAAAAAGCGCTTGCCACAGCACAGAGCGGAGAACCACAGATTGGCACTGACATAGACAACTACAAGGCACAACACGCCAAGTGGGAACAAGACCTGCAAGCCGCACAGCGCAACAAAGACATGTGGGAGCAGGTAAAGGCAATGCGAGGTATTGAGGATGTGCAGACACCCGAAACACCCGTTGAGCCTACAACCCCCACCGAGACGGAGCCTGTGGCGGAAACCGAGACAACACCCGTAGCAGAGGGAAGCACCGAGCCGCTCACCCAAGCACAGCAGATTTACAACGATATAACAGCGAACAGTGCCAACCCCACGGGCAAGATAGCCGCCACCGTGCAGGACAGAGCCAAGACCCTTGCAGCAGCAAAGACCAAACTCGACAAAGCACAAGCCGACTACGACAACGCACCCTACGGCAAAGAGGAAAACGCTTTGGCAAAACTCGACAAGGCAAAAGCCGACTACGATGCCGCCCTTGCCGACAAGCAGCTGTGGGACGAGATAAAGGCACAGCACGACAAGGTGCGCAACGCCGCACTAAAAGAACAGCAGGAAAAAGAGAAAGCCGCCATCGAAGCGTCGGAGGAGAGGGAGAGACAACGGCAGGCCGAGGAACTGGCCAAACGTCAGGAGCAGGCACAACGGGGAGCAAACGCGGCACATCCCGCCATTCGTGAGAAATGGGAGAGCGCCGAGAAAGTGGACGGTTTTGAAAATGAGATAGCACTTGCCAACGGTGAGACGATTAAAGGCCATTATGTGCTTGTCGAAAGCGGAGCGGCAACACCGAGCCACGATCCAAACAACGAGTTTGCTCGTTACGAGGGATTTCCTGTCGATGAGAACGGCCAGACGGTGAACGACCGCGACTACGAGCGCGACAAGCAGGCGCAACGCATCACCCGACAGATGGCCGACAACTACGACAGCAGGGCGTTGAAAGACGTTCCCGTGGTAAGCAACGACGGGGTGGTGTTGAGCGGTAACGGCCGCACAATGGCGGGCGAGCTTGCCGCACAGCAGAACACCGACGGAGCCTATATCGAGCATCTGAAAAAATATCCTCAGCAGTTCGGTTTCACCGCCGAGCAGGTGTCGGCAATGCAACATCCGCGAGTGGTGTTTGTGGCCGACGAGAACCTGCCCTACACCACCGACACCTTTGCCAAATTCAACGCAGAGGAGAAGAAAAGCCAAAGCAGGACGGAGCAGGCCGTGAAACTTGGAAAGACCGTGGATGATGCCACTTTCGGCCGTATCATAAACACCATAAACCGTTTCGACACCATTGGCGATTTCTACAACGACCCCAAAGCCGCACCGCAGGCGTTGGCCGAGTTGCATGGAGCAGGAGTTATCAACGATATGCAGCTTGCCGAGATGATGGACGGCGACAAGATAAGCGCAAGAGGCCGCGAGATATTGGAGAATATGCTCATCGGTAAAGCCTTTGAGAGCAACCCCGACGCAATACGACAACTTGCAGCTTTCCCCTCGATGCGCGAAAGGGTGATAACGGCACTCACCGAGATAAGCAACAACATACATCTGGGCGAGGACTATTCGTTGGAAAACGAGCTGGCCGAGGCCATCAACCTTACATACCAAGCCCGCAAGAGCGGGATAAAGGCTGGCGAGAAAGTGAACGGTTTCGCACGTCAGCAAAATCTTTTCCCATTCGACACCGGCGACACGGTGGCGGACTACACCAACATTATAATATTGTCGTTAGGCGACCGCCTGAACGATGACAAGGTGAGCGCGTTGAAAAAAGCGCTGAGCCTATACAACCAAAAAGCAGAAAATAGCGCGGCAGGACAATATGATATGTTTTCCGGCGTTATTAAGACGAAAGAAGAGATTTACAAAGAAGTAGAAGAAATATTAAATTATGGAACAAAACAAGAACAACAGTCAGCCCTCGACGCAGCCGACGAGCAACGCAAACGAAATGCCCTACAAGAACGAGAAGGAGAAACGGGCGTACAGGAAGATGGCGTTGCTGATGGGAGCGATGCAGGAGCTGAACCAGCAGGACGAGGAACAGAGCCAGACGGAACTGTTGAAGAAATACATGGTACGCAAGTTCAGCAGGCCGACGAAGAAATAGAGGGAGAAGGTGCATTTTTGAAACCTAAAGTGGAGTTAGAACGCTTTAGGTCTTTGCGCCAAGCGTTGGCAGACGGTTATGCCAACAATGACAAAGAGGCCATCCAAAAGGCTGTCGATGATTTGAAACAATACGTGTCGGAGGGGTTAGATACTGATGACACATATTCGGAAGAAATTGACGACTACGAGGGCAACGACCCTATAATGCTTGCCAACCGTTACATCACTCATCTTTATCAAGACAGATACGTGGATGATGATAAAGACCAAGAGTATATCAGAACTGGATTGCGTTCCGATATGCGGACGGAATCGTCAGCACCCCAACCCATCGAACTCACCGAGGGCGGGGAGAGTACGGCAAAAAGCAAACCAAGCCTAACCGATGTCATAAAAACATTGGCTGAAAAGGGGAAGACGTTTGCAAGTAGAATATACCAACGTTCTTTCTTTGATGTAGCACAGACACCAGAGTTTATGAAAGAACTCGGTGTGAGTGGGGAAAAATTCACGGTTTCATACGGCACTATTTCTCGCCATTTCGGAAAAGATGCAGAACACGAACTATCAGAATCGGAGTGGGAACAATTACAAGACGCAATTACAAAACCCTTTGCGATAACTAAATACTTTGATGACAAAAACCATCAAAACCTAAAAGGCTATCGATTATACACAATCATTCCAAAAGGAAAAGGATTTGTAGTTGTCGGCGTAGATGTTAAAAAAGTTAATCAGGGCAAAAACAAACCCGTCCTTGAAATTAACTCAATTTCGACTGTGTTCGGAAAAGACGGTGGAATAACTGGTTTTGAAGAGGAAATATACAGAAGTGAAAACATCAATCCCCAACAAGCGGCACTTCTGGAGAGGCCTAATTCCTCTCAATATCCGTCTGTCGGGGATTTCTCCGGCAAAGATACGAAAAATTCTGAAACTGACCAAAAAAATATTGCAAATAACACAGAATCAGAACAAAAAAACTACACCATCACCCCTGCACAATACACCACCAAGCGCAACAAAGTGCTGGATATGCACCTTGTAACCTTTGGCCGTGAACTTACAAAGGGCGAACTCGCGGCAGGCAAGGAGATTGCCAAACAAAACCGTGGCTGGTACGACAGAGACCGTGGCGGTTTTATGATGCGCGACGAGGAAAGTGCAAAACAACTCGCCGAAGCACTTAACGACAAGGAAAAGGTGGCGGACGAGCAGCCGCTTTCGTTGCAGGACATCAAAGAGACCAATAACGAGGCCGAGCAAAGTCAGTCCCCCGAAACCAAAGAGCAGTCCACCGAGCTGGAACAGCCCAAACAAGAGCAGACCGAAGAACAGCCGAAAGGCAGCAGCTGGGTGGACGATGAGGACAAGGCACGTTTCGACGAGCTGAAAGAAATGCTGCGTAAGAAACTGGGCGGACAGCTGAATATGGGGTTTGACCCCGAAGCGTTCTCTGCAGGTGTGGAAATGAGCTACCTTGTAATAAAACACGGTGCAAGAAAATTCGCCGACTTCGCCAAGAAAATGATAGAGGCGTTAGGCGACGCAGTACGCCCATACCTTAAATCGTTTTACAACGGTGCTCGTGATTTGCCCGAAATGGAAAGTTATGCAAAGGAGCTAACCCCCTACGACGAGGTAAGCGCCTTTGATGTGGAGAATTTCGACAAAGAGGGAGCGAAAGACCTTGTAAAAACAGCCGCCACAATAGTGCGCGAGCAGGAGGTTGAGAAAGAGGCAGAGCAAGCCACCGAAAAAATTAAGAAAAAAAGAAACGAAAACCGCAAAGAAAACGAAAAAAAATCCGTATCTTTGCAAAACGGAAACCAACTCGATTTGTTTGGTGGAAGTCAAATAAAAACCAAAAACGATGAGAACACTAACGTACAAACTGGCACCAGCGAAACCGGGCGAGGAGGATACCAACCTCAGCAGAATGAACCGATGGGAGGAAGCACAGGGAATGAAACTGAGCGACCTGACGGACGAGGAGTGGGTGGACGTGATAAGTACGATTCTGGTAATGACGGAGTCGGAGGCGTGGGAGTATCTAAACTACCTGCGGGCGAGCAACGCATAGAGTCGGAGCAGTCCAAACGCAACCTCAACAACAACCATGCGGAGCGTGGCACGGACTACGCCCCCAAGGGTGTTGATGCCCGTATAGAGGCTAATATCAAGGCTATTGAACTAATGCAGCAACTTGTCGAGAGCGGCCAAAAAGCCACTCCCGAACAGATGTCTGTGTTGCGTAAATACAGCGGTTGGGGCGGACTTGGAAAAGCCTTTAGCAACCTAACCGAAATAGACGGTGTGAAAACCACCGCCGGACGACTGCGCGACTTATTAGGAGATGAAGGCTACGAACAGGCCAATATGAGCCGCAACAGTGCTTTTTTCACCCCTGCACATATCATTGACACACTTTGGGATATTGCCCGCGCGCTTGGATTTAGAGGCGGAAATGTGTTGGAGGGCAGTGCCGGAATAGGCAATATCATCGGGCTTATGCCGCAGGATATGAGCGAAAGAAGCAACATCCATGCCGTTGAAATTGACCAAACCACTGGCAACATCCTTTCCTTATTATACCCTGATGCAAAGGTTGAGGTGCAGGGATTTGAGGCAACCCAAGTGAAAAACGGTAGTGTGGATTTGTGCATAACAAATGTTCCTTTTGTTACAGGGTTGCGCGTGAACGACACGACGGGCGACAAGGATTTGAGCAAAAAATTCCACGACATACACGATTTCTGTATTGCGAAAAATGTGCGCAAACTGCGGGATGGCGGTATTGGAATTTTCATCACTTCGAGCGGAACATTGGACAATTCCCAAAAATTGCGCGACTGGCTTGTAAGCGAGGGCAACGCCGATGTTGTCGGAGCTTTCCGCCTCAACAACGAGACGTTTGGCGGTACAGCGGCAACGAGCGATATTATCGTGATACGTAAACGTGTGAACGGCAAAAAGTCGGCACACGCCATCGACGTACTCCCGATAACCGGCGAACGAGTCGCAGAATACGATACGGGCGAAACAAAGAAAGTGAAAGGCCAAGAGATACGCGTTGTTAAAAATCTATCAATGGATTACAACAAGTATTTTGTGCAACACCCCGAAATGATGGGTGGCGAAATGGCGTTTGGTTTTGAACGTGGCGACAATTACAGGCCGACGAGCAAGGGCTTGTACCCCAAAAGAGGCGTTAATCAAAACGAACGTCTGCAATCGTTTGTGCAAAGTTTACAAGGATTTGACGACGAAGCTGCCGCTCCTGTCAGCATTGAGGCCAATAACAACAAAGTTTATGAAAGTCTCGGCGATGATGTCAAAGAGGGCAGCATGGTTGTTAGTAACGGACAGTTGTGTGTTGCTCGATACGGGCAGGCAGTGCCGTTAAATCTGAACAAAAACAAAGTCAAAGGTCATACAAAGGAAGAATGTTTTAATTCATACAAAAAAATAAAAGATGCTCTTTCGGCAGTGTTGGAATATCAGACAACACACGAAGAAAACGACGGGCTGAAACCCCTACTCGATGAACTAAACAACGCTTACGACAATTTTGTAAATGTGTATGGTCGCCTGCACAAAAACATGGCTATTCCATTTTTGAAAAATGATGTGGATTTCGCTAATATTTTGGCACTTGAAAAATACAACGAACGTATCGATGTTAAAACGGGCGAGCGGATAGCTGAATACGGAAAAACCGATATATTTAGCAAAAGAGTAGTTGAAAAAGAAAAAACGCCGTCGCCGACCAACGTCAAAGATGGCATAACGGCAAGCATTTATATGCACGGACGTATTGACTTGCCATGGATTGCTGAAAAAATAACACAAAGCACAGGTAAGCCAATATCCGAAAAAGAGGTGCGGGAGGAAATCATAAACAGCGGACTTGGTTTTGAAAACCCTGCTACAACGCAGATGGAGGTGAGTTATGAGTATTTAAGCGGAAATGTGCGCGAAAAACTACAACAAGCCAATGAAGCTAATGGCGTAGAGGGGCAAGAGGGTAAATATAGTGCCAATATAAAAGCATTGGAAAATGTGATTCCGATGAACATACCGGCACATTTGATTGATTTTAGCATTGGTTCGTCATGGATTACCCCCGAACTTTACGAAGAATACATTAAAGAACGCACTGATATTGATGTAAAATGTGTCAATGTGGATGGCACTTGGTTTATGAGAAAGCCACATTGGAGAAACGAGGAAAAGAATCGTGCGATGGGAGTGGTGAGCGAAAAGCTGAACAAAACAATCTTAGGCACGGAACTTATCGAAGCTGCAATGACCAACCGCGCAATCACAGTGAGTGAAACGCGAAAAACATGGGATGGCAAGCGTGAAACAATAACCGACTCCGATGCCACAAGTGCATGCGCAAACAAAGTTGATGAAATTCGCCAAGACTTTAAGGATTGGGCGAAGGCGAAAATGTTAAGTGAGCCAGCATTTAGTGAACAAATAGAGCAGATATACAACGAAAAGTTTAACAACTTTGTTCCTAAAAGCATTCCCGAGGAATATGTTCCCAAACATTTCGGAGGTGCTGCTACAATTGTGGATAATAAGCCATTCTCATTACGTCCGCACCAAGGAAAGGCCGCTGTTCGAGCTACTACACAGCCCCTTTTGCTCGCACACGAAGTGGGAACAGGCAAAACCTATACACTTATAACAGCGGCTATGGAGATGCGTCGTCTCGGCACTGCTCGCAAACCAATGATTGTTGTTCAGAACTCAACAGTAGGACAATTTGTTGAAAGTGCAAAAAAATTGTACCCCAATGCAAAAGTGCTTACAATTGACGACAAAGAACACGATGAAGAAGGCCGTAAAAATTTCTATGCAAAAATCAAATACAACGACTGGGATATGATTGTTGTACCTCAGTCGGTATTTGAGAGAATACCCGACAGCGAGGAGCGGCAAATGGCATTTGTGGCGGACAAAATAGAGGAAAAAGAAAAAGCCCTTGAATTGCTCCAAGACGAAGATATTGACGGAAGCAGCTGGATTGTAAAACAAGCAGAGAGGGAAATAAACGATTTACAAGCAGAGCTGACCGAATTAACCGCCGCGACGAGTAAAAAGAAAAAAGAGCGCGACGAGAAAAAAGACGCTATTATTCGTCAAAATGCAGAAGTCAAAGCCTTCGAAATGCTCGACAGAATGACAGACAATGTTGAGAACTTTGACGATATGGGTATAGATGCATTATTGGTTGACGAGGCGCACGAATACAAACACCTTGGATTTGCAACAGCAATGCAACGTGGCGTTAAAGGTATTGACCCGTCGTATAGCAAAAAAGCGCAAGGCGTGTATTTGAAAACACAGGCTGTGTTGGAGAAAAACAACGGTCGCAATGTGGTATTTGCCACAGGCACGCCTATTAGCAACACAGCGGCCGAAATATGGACTTTCATGCGCTATCTTATGCCAGCGGATACAATGAAAGACTATGGCATTTACTATTTCGACGACTTTGTGCGCAACTTCGGAAACTTAACACAGATGTTGGAGTTTACAACCAGTGGAAAGTTTAAAGAAAACAACCGTTTTGCTGGTTATGTGAATTTGCCTGAGCTTGTGCGTATATGGTCGGGAGTCGCCGATACTGTGCTTACGAAAGAAGCTGGTGGCGTTAACGACAAGATACCTGAAATGGAGGGAGGAAAGGCCAAGGATATTTATTTGCCACAGACAAAATCATTACGTGCGGTAATGAAATATGTGAAAGCAGAACTTGACCGCTTCGACAATATGACAGGTAAAGAGAAAAAGAAAAACCGCCATATCCCATTAACAATGTACGGCATTGCCAAGGCTGCTGCTGTTGATGCTCGCCTCGTTGTTTCCGATGCAATAGACGAGCCTCAAAGCAAGACCAACGAGGCAGTCCGCCAAACATTGGATAGTTTAGAACAAACCAAGTCGTATAACGGCACGGTGGCGATATTTGCCGACAATTACCAAAACAAGCGAAGCGGCTTCAATCTTTATGAGGACATACGACAAAAACTGATTGAGGCTGGTATTCCTGCTGAGCAGATTGTTGTAATGAAAAGCGGAATGAGTGTCAACAAAAAACTTGATATATTTGACAGGGTAAACCGCGGCGAGGTGCGTGTTATAATGGGTAGCACCTTTACACTCGGTACTGGCGTGAATATACAGGAACGTTTGCACACACTCATACATCTTGATGCGCCTAACCGTCCAATGGACTACACACAACGTAATGGCCGAATTTTGAGGCAGGGAAATTTACACAAAGAAATGGGAATACCCGTGCGTGTGCTCCGTTTTGGTGTTGAGGATAGCCTTGATGTAACAGCTTATCAGCGACTAAAAACAAAAGGAGCGATAGCCGATAGTATTATGAATGGCAAACAAATGCTTGAAAACAGCATGGAAAACCGCGCCATTGAAGAAGAGGAAGATGTTTTCGGCGATACTGTGGCTCAATTGTCAGGTTCGGAGTATGCGATGTTGAAAAACCAAGCAGAAAAAGATGTTCGGAAATACGAAAACAAGAAAAAACAATGGGAAGCCGACCAAACTTATTGCCATAATGAAATACCGAGGCTTGAAAGCACGTTACGAAATTACGACAGACGACTGAAACAAGCCGAGGAGGCAAGCCAAAAAGTAGAACAATCAAAAGAACAACACAAAGGACAATCCCCGGCAATTGTTATTGACGGAAAAACATATCCCAACATTGAGGCGTTGGCCGACTTTATCAAAGAGTTTAACAAGAAAGTCAAAGAAGCGGAGAACTCCATACGTGAAAATCCTTATGGAACATCAGAAAAGAAACTTACTATAAAAATCAATGTTGGAGGGTTTAATTTTACTTTCAACACAAAATTAAGTTACGAAACCGCATCGGAACAAGGCAATTTGTTCAATGCCATACGTCGTAAAATGACATACGACTGCGAGGAACTCGGCATGGAGGACACGCCGGTTAAACAGTCGTTGCTCCGTGTGGGATTGGAGGATATTCTCGAAAATGTTGTAAGTGGCAAAGAATTTGCAGAACGTGTTGAAAAGCTAAAACAGTCTATTGCCAAAACACAAGAATCGTTAAAGCAGGTAAAAGCGCGTGAGGGCAAACCGTTTGAGTTTACAAAAGAGTTGGAAACCGCCCATAGGAGATTTGATGAATATTCCGAGTTGATGAAAAAGGAGATGGCGGAAAAAGAACAGAAATATGCCGAAGTGGACGCTGAAGTGGACGCTGCTACAGAAGTTACCGAGGCGGAAGAAGCGAGCGAGGAAGAAACCGACACCCCTGTTTACCGCGACGAGGACACAACACCCCCCGACCCTTGGTTAAGCACCTACGAGGAGAGCCTTGCATCCGCACGGCGTTTCGGCTACACCAAGAAACAACACGATGCTTTCATAGAACGCTCCAGACGTTACACACGCAAATTCATAGCCGACGCAGTGGCGAAACTCAATCTCACCGACGATGTGCAGGTGGTAGAAACTATCGACGAGGTACAAGGGCTTACCGAACAAGAACGGGAAAAACGCCGCAAAAAAAGAGGCTGGTACGACCCCAAGACAAACAAAATCGTCGTTATCCTCGACAACCACCACAGCCGTGGCGATGTTCTCAGAACCATACTTCACGAGGGAGCAGGACACTACGGACTGCGTAAGATGTTCGGCAAGCATTTCGACGATTTCCTCGACAACGTGTACGATCACAGCGAGCCTGAGATACGCCGTGCGATAACCAAACTTGCCCGCGACAAATACAACTACGATTTCCGCCGTGCCACCGAGGAATACCTTGCCACAATGGCCGAGGGCATGGAAAGCGATTTGAGATACGACACATTGGGCGGAAACTCCGATGAACTTCCAGAACAATTTTGGTCGTGGCAGAAAATCAAAGACCTGTTTTGGGAGATGATGAGCAAGATAGGCCTTAAAATCAAGAGATGGTTTTACGGCTCTATCGGTGAGAACGAACTGCGTTATGTGTTGTGGAGCAGCTACCAAAGACTGAAATACCCCGGACGTTTCCGCGACTTTGTGCGCACAGCCGAAGATGTTGTTATGCAAGAGGAACTGAAAGTCGGCGACTTTGAGCAACCTGCAGAGGAACGTCGTGGCTGGTGGGAGAAATCCGAAGCCGAGGAGAAAGAGGAGATTATCGAGGATATGGGGCTGAACAACGAGGAAGCCGCACGTCTGCGCAAGGAGATGGAGAAAGAGGAGACACGCAAGCGCACTCCCGAAAACCAAACATGGCGAAAGCTCAAAGAGCGATACCCCAACGATTTGGTGATGCTGTCCGACGGCAAAGGTTTTTACAGCATGTATGGCGAGGACGCAGAAAGAGTTGCCAAACTGCTGGGAATCGTTTTGAGAAAAACTAAAGAAAAGGGCGGTGTGTACGTGGTTAGTTTTCCCGAAAGGGATTTGGACGGATACCTGCATAAACTCTTCAATGCCGGACATCGTGTCGCTGTAAGCGACGGTCAGCCGATAGACGCCGACAAAGTGTCGGAAGATGTGGCAGAATACGAACGCCGCACCCCCAAGCCCTACCCCGTGCAAAAAAGCAACGAGCAGGACAGCGAGGTTTATTTCCGCGATGAGGACGACGGTGACAATTTCACCGACCGCGACAGAGCCATTGCACGGGACGAATACGAGCGTATGGTTGCAACGGGCGGTTATCAGTTCCAAGAGGCAATGCAGGACAGCATGCTGGGACTGCGTAAAGCAATGCAGGCCATACTCGGCGCAGGCAAGGATTTCAGAATTGAGGAAGTGGCAGGCAACGAAAACGCCTATCTTGCCGAAAACCGCATGTCGAGTACCAACGCAGCCGAACAGCATTATTATTTCATACATTATATGAAACCGCTGTTAGAGGCGATACATCTTATAGCGGGCAGTAACAAGGCCGCACGGCAGGAACTTACCGACTATATGATGGCGAAACACGGGTTGGAACGCAACCAAAAGTTTGCCGAACGCGACTTTGCCGAATATCAAAAGGAATACCCGGCCACCAACAAGACGATAGACGATTTCCGCGACAGAGACTATGCAGGTCTCACCGCATTGACGGGCGAGTCTGACGTGCGCACAGCCGAAGCGATGGCGCAGATGATGGTTGACGAATACGAGGCAACGCACGACGTAACCCTTTTGTGGGAGGCCACCAAACGAGCCACGGGCGTAACGCTGGCCAAGATTTACCGCAGCGGTCTGTTGAGCAAGGAGAGCTACGAGCAGATACGCGACCAATTCGACTACTACATACCGTTGCAGGGTTTCGACGAAACCACAAGCGACGAGGTTTACGGCTATCTTACAAGCCGTAAGGGACCATTCGGCAGTCCGATAAAACACGCAGAGGGGCGTACAAGCAAAGCCGACGACCCGATAGCCACCATCGCACTGATGGCGGACAAGGCCATACAGCAGGCCAACCGCAACGAGATGAAAAAGCTGTTTTTGAATTTCGTTGAAAATCACCCGAGCGACCTTGTAAGTGTCAGCAAATTGTGGTTGCACAAAGACGCCGCAACGGGCGACTGGGTGCCGGTGTTCCCCGACATCGAGGCCGATGATACACCTGTAGAGGTGGAACGCAAGGTTGAAGAATTTGAAACAAAGATGCAACAACTTGCAGAGCAACACCCCAAGGAATACAAGAGCGGCATGGACGCAAAGAATTTCCCCTACCGGGTGTTGCCCGAAAACCGCAACGAACACCAAGTGCTGGTGAAACGTAACGGCGAGACGTTTGTTCTTACCATAAACGGCAACCCGAGGGCGGCGCAGGCGTTGAACGGACTTACAAACCCCGATGTTAAGACGGGCGGTTTTATCGGCGGTGCAATGAAAACGGCGCAGTTTGTCAATCACCAGCTGAGTGCTTTCTACACAACGAGAGACCCGAACTTCGTTGTCTCCAACTTCTTCCGTGATATGCTTTACTCCAACTGCATGACGTGGGTTAAAGAGGGCGGCAACTATGCGCTGAATTTCCACAAAAATTTCGGCAAGTTCAACCCTGCCACCATGCGCTGGTTGTTCGGTAAATGGAACAAAGGCACTTTGGACGACAGCAAGCCAATAGAATACATGTTCAAACAATTTATGTTGAACGGTGGCGAAACAGGCTATACCAACATCAGGGACATCGAGGCACATAAACGCGAGATAGCCCGTGAGCTGAAACGTCAGGGTAGCACCACACGGCAGGTATGGTCTGCTTTGGGCAAACAGCTCGACTTGCTGAACGAGAGCGTGGAGAACTGTGCGAGATTTGCCGCTTTCATCACATCAATGGAGATGGGACGCAGTTTGGAACGAAGCATTTACGACGCAAAAGAGGTGAGTGTGAATTTCAACAAAAAAGGCAGTGGCGACAAGATGGTCGGAGCCACAGGACAGACAAAAGCGGGCAAACTTGGCTCGTATCTGAGCGGTGCAGGCCGATTGCTGTATGTATTCTGGAATGCAGGTTTGCAAGGTATGACAAACTTCGGACGCGCCGCCAAACGGCACCCTGCAAAGTTTACGGCCGGTGCAGCTGCAATGTTTACGTTGGGTGCTGTAATACCTCTGATTGCAAAAGCACTGTGGGGCGGTGATGATGACGATGACGACGATAAAAACGCCTACTACAACCTGCCCGAATATGTGCGCCGAAGCAACATCTGTATTGGTGCAGGCGACCAATGGATAACAATACCGTTGCCGATAGAGTTTAGAGCCATTTACGGCATGGGCGAACTTGCCACGGGTGTTATCACGGGCGAGGAACATTACAGCAAAGGCGAAACGGCAAGACAGATTATAAGCCAAGGAAGCCAAATCCTGCCCCTCGACTTTATGGAAGGTGGCGGAGGATGGCACGCCTTTATACCAAGTCAGGTGAAACCTATTGTCGAGGCTTCGAGCAACAAAAGCTGGGTAGGTCTGCCAATCTACAAAGATACACCCTACAACCAGAACGACCCCGAATTTACAAAAGCCTACAAGAGCGCCGACAAGAATATCGTGGGTGCAAGCCGTTGGCTCAACGAACTTACGGGCGGCGACGATTTCAAGAAAGGTGCTATCGACATCAACCCCTCAAAAGTGGAATACGTCCTTAACGGATATTTGGGTGGTTATTTCAAAGTACCTAACCAACTTGTAAAGATGGCTGAAACCGCTTTTGGCGACAGAGAATTTGAATGGAAAAATATGATAATGGCCAACCGCCTTGTCAAGTCCGGCGACGAACGCACGGCAAACCGCAAACTGCAAAACGAGTTCTTCAACCTCAAAGCAGAATACGAGGAAACAAAACGTCTGCTAAAGAAATATGAGAACGCAGCGAACGAGGGTGTGCTGAAATATGCCGAGAAGCTGGACTACCTCGAAAACTCCAAAGAGTATGGCCGCTACCTCATTTTCGACGAATACAAGAAAGACATCGACGGAGCTTACAAGGCTATGAAAGAAGCCGAAGATGCGGAAATATACAAAGCGAGCGAAAATGAATACTACGAATATCTGCGCGAGTTGATTGATGCAATTCACAGATACGAGAAAGGCGAGGACGTAAACTCAATTCTCAATTACCAAAGCAACTAATTTCGCAAGTTAAGCACACAAAAGGGTTGCGAGGGCGTATCTTTGCAACCCTATAAACGACACAGACAATGGATGTATTAGTATTGCATAGATTGAGCAACGTGACCGTACGGCCGGAGGACGGGCGCGAAAGTCCCGACAGCCTCGTGCGGAGCCGTGCCGTCAACAGCAACGACCGCGCAAGAGGACAGCAGATACTCCTCGAAGCGCAACAGCACTATATGGCCATGTACCGCTACCGCCAAGACAGGGAACGCAACAAACGCTACACCTACGGCGACCAGTGGAGCGACATAGTGTGTGTGGACGGGCAGCGTATGACCGAGGAGGAATACATTAAAAAACAGGGCAACGTGCCGCTGAAAACCAACCTCATACGCCGACTTGTGCGCAACGTGATAGGCGTGTACCGCCAACAGGCCACCGAACCCACCTGCATAGCCCGCGACCGGGATGAGCAACAGCAGGCCGAGACGATGAGTACCGTGCTGCAGTACAACTGGCAGATGAACCGCATGAATGCCATCAACGCCCGCTCTTTGGAGGAATACCTCATAGGCAGCCTTATCGTACACCGCAAGAGCTACGGCTGGCGCAACGACCGTATGGACTGCTGGACGGACTACGTGCAACCCAACAATTTCTTTATCGATGCCAATATGCGCGACTTCCGCGGGTGGGACTGCTCCTGTGTGGGGCAGATTCACGACCTCTCTTTTGAAGAGCTGTGCCAAAACCTCGCCAACAATCCTTTCGAGTACAACCGCTTGGCCGAGATTTACAAATACGCCCGCGACGTGGGAGGCGGCAACGTTAGGTGGGAGGATTTCGGCTACAACTACGGCCAAGCCCAATCCGACTTTCTCATGCCCACCGACCATAGCCGTTGTCGTGTGATAGAGGTGTGGCGAAAGGAGAGCAAACCCCGTATCCGTTGCCACGACTACAACAACGGCGACATCTACAAGATAGACGAAAGCGAGTATTACACAGTGGAGGCCGAAAACCAGAAACGCCTCGAAATGGGTCAGCGCAACGGCATGGCCGTCGAGGATATTCCGTTCATCAAAACAGAGTGGTTTATGGACAGCTACTGGTATTATTATTTCCTTTCGCCCTTTGGCGACATACTGAAAGAGGGCGAGACACCCTACGACCACAAGAGCCACCCCTACGTTTTCAAGGCCTACCCGTTCATCGATGGCGAGATACACTCTTTCGTGGCCGACGTTATAGACCAGCAACGCTACACCAACCGCCTTATCACCATGCAGGACTTTATAATCAGAGCCACCGCAAAGGGTGTGCTTATGATACCCGAGGACTGCGTCCCGGCAGGTATGTCGCCCGATGACTTTGCCGACACATGGACGAAATACAACGGCGTTATCGTGTACAAGCCGAGCAAGAGCGGACACGTGCCGCAGCAGATTGCCAACAACTCCACAAATATAGGACTGCACGAAATGTTGAGCCTGCAGCTCAAATTCTTTGAGGACATCAGCGGTGTCAACGGTGCTTTGCAGGGCAAGGCGGCCTTTGCCGGAGAGAGCGGAAGCCACGCCCAGATGATGGCGCAGAATGCCGCCACATCGTTGGTGGATATTCTCGATTCGTTCAACGAGTTTGTGTTGGATGCCTCCTACAAGGATGTTAAAAACATACAGCAGTTCTACGACAGCAAGCGCACTTACAACATCGTCGGCAGGACGGGAGCCAACACCGTCTATGACCCCGAAAAGATACGCGACGTGGAGTTTGACCTCAGCATACAGCAGAGCCAGACAACACCCGTGTACAGGGCTATGGCCAACGATATGTTGCTGGAGCTGTTCAAGGCCAATGCCATAAACGTCGAGCAGTTGTTGCAAGCAGGCAATTTCCCCTTTGCCGACCAGATATTGCAGAGCATACAGAGCCAGAAACAGCAGTTGGAGCAGGGGCAGATACCCGACGGCATTTCTCCCGAACTTTTGCAGCAGGCACAGCAGGGTGCCAACATGGAAACCGTACAGCAGTTGCAGAATGCGGTGAGGGCATAACAAATTGAGTTTTGAGTATTGAAAAGTCCATAATCCTGATATTGCAAGAGAACGGGCGGAGGCGAGCGACAAACTCCACTCCGTTCAACCCTATCACCGGAGAGGGCAGCATAGGCGACCGCTTCGAGTTCTCCATCCCCGATTTCCCCATACCCACACAATGGCTGCCTGTCGAAATGGCGGACGAGCCTTTTCTGAAAGCCTTGCAGAGTGCCGGCAGTGTCAAGAAACTTGTAAAGGACACGTTAGGCACAACCCCCACGGCCGAGACGCTCGACAAGGTTGTTGAGCAGTTTATCCGCATACGCATAAAATACGACTTTCCTTTTTGGGCGGCCTTGTACGTATATATAAAGAACAAGGGCGGCGGTGTGGATGTGCTTTTCCGCCTCAACAGGGCGCAACGCCGATTGGTGGCACGGCTGGAGCGTATGCGCAAAGCCGGGAAACCTATACGTCTTATTTTGCTCAAAGCCCGTCAGTGGGGAGGCTCCACCTGCATACAGCTGTTTATGGCGTGGTTGCAGCTCGTCCACGAGGTAGGGCTTAACTCGCTTATCATCGCATTGCAGAACAAGGTGTCGGACGAGATAAAAGATATGTTCGACCGAATGATAAAGGCGTACCCTGTGGAAATGTTGCACGACATCGGCGACGAATACAACAAAGGCGAGCCGAAGTTGGTAGGCGTGGGCAAGAGCGGCGACATCCACCGTGTGCCGCAACGCAACTGCAAGATAAAGATTGGCAGTGTGGAACGTCCCGACAGTTGCCGTGGCGGCGACTACAACCTCGTCCACTTGTCGGAGGTGGGGCTGTGGAAAACCACCGAGGGCAAGAAACCCGAGGACATAGTGCGCTCGGCCTGCACGGGAGTGCTGTACAAGCCCAACACTATGATAGTGTATGAAAGCACCCCCAACGGTGTCGGCAATTTCTTTCACCGCGAATACCTTGCAGCCAAAGCGGGGAGTTCGCAGTTCGAGGCCATGTTTGTGGCGTGGTACGAGATAGAGCAGTACGAGCTGGAGTTTCACAGCGAAAAGGAAAAGAAAGCCTTTGCCGAGAAATTGTTTGCCAACAAGGACATTGCCGAGATACACAACGACCGCGAGGAGCCGGGCAAGTATCTTTGGCGGCTGTGGGAGTACGGCGCCACGTTGGAGGCCATCAACTGGTACGTGGTGGAGCGTAGCAAGTTCACCAACCACGGCGATATGGCTTCGGAGTACCCCAGCGACGACATCGAGGCGTTCACGTTCAGCGGACGCAAGGTGTTCAGCAACGAGGACATCGAGCAGTTCCGCGCGGCATGCCGTCCGCCGCGGTGGGTTGGTGAGGTGTACGGCCGTGCCGACGAGGGCGAGGAAGCGTTGGAGGGGCTGCGTTTCAAAAAAGAGAAAGACGGACAGCTGTATATGTGGGCGGACGTGGAAAAAGACGGAGAGGAGATTGTAACCGACCGTTACCTTGTGGTGGTGGACGTATGCAAAGGGCATACCAAGAACGCCGACTTTGCCGACATCCTTGTCATCGACCGCCTTTTCATGATAGACGGAGAACCGCCTGCCGTTGTCGCCGAGTGGCACGGGCATATCGACATGGACAAACTGGCGTGGAAAGCCTGCCAGATTGCCGCCTACTACAACAACGCCCTGCTGGTGATAGAGAGCAACACCCTCGAGACCAACAACACCAAAGGCGAAGCCGAGTATATCCTAACGCTGATACACGACGTTTACGGCGACCAGCTCTATGCCCGCAAGCAGAGTGCAGAGGACATACAGCAGAAACTGCCGAAAAAATACGGTTTCCACACCAACACCCTTACAAAGAAAGTGGTTATATACAACCTGAAAACCGTGTTGCGCGAACATCTTTATGTGGAACGGGAGAAAGATTGCCTCAACGAATATGTTACCTATGTAGAGACCGACAAAGGCGGGTACGAGGCAATGGAGGGCTACCACGACGACCGTCTTATGACACGAGCAATAGGCCTGCAGATATGCTTTAAGGAGATGGAAATGCCGAGAGTGGTTAAGATGGCGCAACGCACGGCGGGCATAAGCCAGAAGGTGGTGAGTGCCGCCACAATCTAAACATCCTTTCCGGATTTTCTTATGTCGTAGTAGATGTCGCGGGCGTATCGAGGGCTGTAATAGAACTTGGGTGCGGGCGAGTTCACCACCTCAAACACCAAATCGTACAGTTTCATTTCGGGATGCTGCTCTTTCAGTGCCACAACACGCCTGAAAATTTCCATATACATTTCCTTTTTGGAGAAATGCATCATTTTCAGTATGTCCTTTTTTTGCATCATGGCAATTATTATCGCCGTAGCCCTTTCCTCGCTCACCCAGAAACGGGAACAAGGCATTTCCACAACCAACTCGAAGTCCTTCCTGATGTCGAAACGCTGTTGTTGCGCCACAACTATACGGAAAGCTCTCATAAACTCGCGGTTACGTTGCGCTATGAAGTCCGAAACGCTGTTTTTGTGTTTCATAATACCGAAAATGATTTTGCAAAAATACAAATAATTTTTCATAACTGCAAATATATTTTCGCAAGATATAAATATTTTACAGAATTTCGGTAGTAATTTTGCAAACTGAATTAGTATTGAACCAAAACACACAGTATAGCTATGGCTGAAAACACAAAAACCAAGAGCAGGAGAGAGCAGTTCGGCGAGAGGCTGAAAGGCAAATATCCCGACCGCGAATTTGCCGACGATGAGGCTCTGTTCGGTCAGATTGACGACGACTACGCCGAATACGACAATGCGATAAACACCTACAAGGACAGGGAGAATAAAATTGTGGATATTTTCACAAACAACCCAAAGGCCGCCAATCTGTTTACCGCCATTGCACGAGGCGAAAGCCCTTTAACTTCGTTAATAAAAGCTTTCGGTATCGACGGAGTTACCGATTTGTTGAACAACCCCGAAAAAGCCGACGAACATGCCAAGGCACACGAGGAATTTGTTCAAAGAGTGGCAAAAGAAAAGGAATTTGACGAAGAGGTTGAGAAAAACACTCTCGAAACAACAGAGTTGCTACAAAAGGTTAAAGAAGAAAAGGGATTGTCTGATGAGACAATAGCGAAAATAATAGAATTTGTTAAACAAGTTGCTATTGAATTTGCACTGATGAAAATCACCCCCGAGACCATCGACATGGCGTTGAAAGCCATCAACCACGATGCGGATATGACCAATGCCCGCACCGAGGGCGAGATTGCCGGACGCAACGCCAAGATTGAGGAGAAGCTGCGCAAACCGCAGGGTGGCGACGGTATGCCCACTATGGGCGGCGGTGCCAGCAACACTCCAAAAGAGAGAAAGCCACTGAACGTCTTTGACTATGCAGAAGCAGCATCATGAGCATAAAAGTTGAATTGTCGATACCTAAAGAGAAAACGCCAGCCAAAGGCACCGCTGCTCAAAAAACACAGATGGGCGGAACATGCACCACAGTAAGTGCGCTAATGGAGGCGGGGAATGCAACTGGAAATGCAAGTCTTGTAAAGAAATCAATTGGATAAGAAATTAATAATCAATCAAAAAGTAAAACAAAATGAGTGAGACTGTAACACCGACCCAGACGCAAAATTCTGGAAGCGCAAGCACTCCTACCAGTGTGGTTCCTACCACTGGTGCCGGCACTGCCGGACTTAACACCCAAGTAGGTGGTGCTCCGACCACTGTCAGTGGCGTTCAGAACGCCAGCGGTGGCATGGGAGAACTTGTCCTGCCCGAAGTGGACAAAAAGATTTTCTTGTTTGAGCGTGATAAAAACGCTTTTATGCAATTGATGTTGCGGGCAAAGCGCGTCAACGTTCACAGCATGGAAGTAAAACACTACGCTCTTGACCAAAGCACACCAATGGTGACTGTTGCTTCTGTCAATAACGCAACTGGCGAGATTACTCTTGTCAATGCAGACAAAGGCAAAGTTCGTGCCTACGACACATTGAAGGTCAAAGGCGTGAAAGGTTACGACTATGTACCCGGCACCGGTCCCGTGAAAAACCGCCGTCCGTTGCAACTCTTTGTTCTCAGCGTGAGTGCCAGCGGTGTTATCACCTGCGTTGCTCACAACGGCATAAAGCAGGCCGCCACCGACCAGTACGGCTCTTTACCCACCACCAGCAGCACCAGCACTGACCCTGCATGGGTTTACAACAACACCAACATCATCACTGCAGGTACCAAAATGGTACGTATGGCCAACGCTATGTACGAAACGCAGAAATGGGTTGACCCCAACACCGTCATTCCCGTACCCGACGACCTTTTCCTGCAAAAGCGTGGCATGACCAGCATCGTGTCGAAGTACCTTGCCGACCAGAAGATGGAAATACCCTACGACGAAGCCATTAAAGCGGAAGTTCAACTTCGTGAGTTCAAAGCTCAGGGCAACCGTACCCTTATCGACTCACAGCCCAGCAAGATGCTTGTGCGTTCCACCATGGGCGACGACCAGTGGGACTATACCACCACCGGCGTTCGTTGGCAGGTGAAGCGCGAACTTAAACATAAAGGCAAATGGACAGCTGAAGACCTCATCGCCCTTGTCAAACTGTACTACGGCGGAGCCGACAAACCGAAGAGCGGTCTGCTGTTATGCGGCGACAATCTCGGTCTTAACCTCCAGCTCATCGACTGGACAGGTCACGACGAGGTTATTATGAGCCCTTACAAAAACGAAACCCTTGGTTGGGAAGTTACGAAATTCCATTGCATATTTGGTGACATTCAAATTGCCATCGAGCCGGGTCTTAATGAGTGCGGCTATGAAAACAGCGGCATCCTCATCGGCGAAAACCGTCTCGTACACTATGTGCGCAAAGGCGAATCGAGCTACACCGAGGAAGTGCAGGGTGAAGAAGCTACCCGCAATGGCATCCTTGTCAGCGATGCTCTCGGACTGAAAGGCAACTGCCACATTTGGATTGATGGCGGCGACGATGATGACGACACCACAGCACCTGACGCACAGGAATTCCGCCTGTGGAGCAGCTCGACAGCACCAACCGGCAATGACCTCGAAAATGCGACCTATGTATTTGCAAAGGCTCTTACTATCACAGACGGCAGCACAACGATTAACGTTGAAGCCGGCGATGCCTACACATACAATTCTTCAGCCGCAAGTGGTTCAAGATGGACAAAGTTCTACGGTCCGATTTCCGTTGACTAACCATCAGAGACGCTTTTTAAAAAAAACGGGGCGGACGCAACCAAAAGCCGTCCGCCCTTTTTTCATGACAATAAAAAAATACAATTATGACAATTAAAAATTATGCAATACACGGACTTTCGGAATGGCATGGCGATATAAAGGCAGGGGGCTTGTCGGTGAGAGTGTCGTTTACAGGAGGCACAGCTTCACCCAGCGGAGCACTGCCCGCTTATTTCATGACCAAAGACCCCATTGTACAGTTCATTATTGAGAACAGCAAGGAGTTCAAAGACGGATTTATCCGCATTGAGATGCAACATGCTGTAGCAGGTGAACATCCGAGAATGGCAGTTCCAAACCAAAAACAGACCAAAGCCGAGACAAAGGCCGAACCTGCACAACCCAAACCCGCCGAGACCAAAGCCGAGACACCGGCGGAGGCAGCCATGCCGCAGGGCGAGAGCGAAACACGGGTAGTTACCGTGGCCGACAAGGCCGATGCCATAGAGTGGCTGAAAGAGAACTATGCCGACAAGGGCTACACCGCCACCAAGCTGCGCACACAAACAGCTTTTGAGGAAGCCTGCAAGGAGTGCAACGTGCAGTTTCAGTTCACCGCATAACATAAAGGAGGCCGAGGTATGATTTACCAAGCGGACAACATTGTAAAGGATGTGCGTGTCTGTATGGACGAGAACATGGCGGACACAGCCCTTATCGCCGACGGCGACGAAAACACGTTGCTGTTGAACGAAATTATTAAATCCAAGATACTGGAGGCTGTGGAGCGCGTGCATACCGAAGCGCCTTTTTATATGCTCGACAACGCACATCATTTTGATACCAATGCAGCTATCAACTGGAAAACGCTGGAGAGCGGCGAGATACTGTTGCCCGACGATTTTATGCGATTGGTGGTGTTCCAGATGAGCGACTGGGAGCGTGCCGTGTACGCCATGATAACCCCTGCCGACCCCGACTATGCCAAAACGCGCTGCCGTGTGAAAGCCCTGCGAGGCACGGCACAGCGGCCGGTGTGTGCCTTGGGCATGCGCAACGACGGCCCTGTGCTGGAGTTCTACTCCTGCAAGGACAACACCGCCACGATAACACGCTCCGTGTATATGCCCTATCCCGTAATAGACAATGACAACGGTATAGACATAAGCGAGAGGTGCTACACGGCAGTGGTTTACACGGCGGCGGCGCTTACACTGCTCACCTTCGGCGAGAAAGAAAGGGCTGCATTATTTTTAGAAAACGCTAACAACACATACCATCGTACATCATGAGCGCAACAATAGAAGTAACGGATTTCAACGGCGGCAACATCGAAAATGTGAACAATTTGTCGATGAGCGGCAACGCCAATATAGACGGCAACGCCGTAGTGGGCCACAACCTCAAAGTGGAGGGATGGCTCGAAGCACCCAATGTAAAAGCCACGAATAAAGGGGTGTTTCTGACGGAGGCCGCATTGCAGGCCGCGTACCCCCACCCCATGGATGGATGGATAGCCGGAGTGGTTGTCAGCGGAAGCAACAACGTAGAGCTGTATGTAGCCACTGGCGGCAGCTGGACTGACAGCCAGACAACCCTGCCTTTCACCCTCGACGCTCCGGCCATAAGCGACCTGCAAAGTGGTTTGGCCGACACCACAGCAACGGCGGAACATGCGTTAAGTTTGGCACAGGCACCTATGCCTTTTGCCGGAATGGTAGAATCTTCTACACCCTATCTAAACTCATATTGTCCTGTCGATATGAACGAGGATGAGTTTTACAGCACCGTGTATTACAATGGCGGCAGGTTTCTCATCAAATACAACGACGCTTATTACACACAGTGGTACAACGGCGACCACAAGCCAGCCCACATTCTTTACAGCGACGGCACTGCACCGCACCCGCACAAGTTGTATGTAAAAGAGCCGGAAGGTGTTTTGTACTACATGAAACAAGAAGAAGGCGGAGCAGATTTTCAGCCGTTGAGTTTCGACACGACGCAGATTATGCAAGCCTTAGCCGCGTTGGACGAAAGGGTGTCGGACATCGAAGATACAAAAACACCCTTTATCAACGCAAAGGAGCTGTTGAATCTCAGCGCACCCACATCTTTGTCGGCGGTGATAAGTGCGATAGACGCTTTGAGCGACAAGGCAAAATATGAAGTGCGCGGAGCCGTTGTTACGTTCGAGGCGGCATATCCTATCGACAGCTCTATTTCCATGCTGGTTTGGGAAACGTGGCAATGGGGAAGCATAGGCAACTGGACTGAAACCAGCGCATGGAACAAGTTGAACAATCCGCAGATTGCCATTGGCGAGACATATCTTATACGGGACACCAACGGCTTTTTGCGCCTTTCCGACGATGCACGGAGAGCCATCACGGCAGTGCTGGGCAACGCATTTTCTTACGAAATAATACCATAAGACCATGAGCAGGGCGATAGAAAAGATAAAGATAATAAACCTTTTTAACGGGAATTATCAGTTTCCGATGACTTTCGGCACGCTCGTTGTCAAAGCGGACGGTGTAACCCCGTACTGCGACGAGGACGCAGAGGAGAATGTTCTGGAAGGTGTGAAACTTAACGGCACCGACCTCAACATCACAGGCAAGAAAATAAGTCTTTCGCTCTCGATGGCCGAAAAATCCACACCCAACCCCGGCTGTGCGGCCACTTACCAACTCATGATAAACGGCACTGCGGTAGGCGACAACATCGACATCCCTACATCTTCGGGCGGTGCAGGTATCGACAGCATAACCCTCGACACTGTTACAGCCGCCGACAAAGCCGCAGGCGGCAAGTTCGAGAACGACAGCAGCTATCAGATAGGCGACCCCTATATTGATTTTGAACTGTCGGACAGCACGCATCTATACATCAACGTAAAAACCCTTGTAAGCACATATACAGCGGGCAACGGCCTTGTGTTGAGTGGCGGGGAGTTCAGCATCGACACAAGCGTTGTGGCGTTGAAATTGGATATAACCTCAGCAATCAATGATATAATGCCTTTAATATACGCAGGACTATGAGATATAGAGTTACATCATACACCATAAGCGGAAATACGATTACGCTCACAGGTATCACCACAGTAACAGTGGCAGATGTGCGGTTGATAGTCGATGAGACTGCAAAGAAAGTGATATGTTCTTCAATGCAGAAGGACAATATTACTTGCTCGACCAATATAATCACTGTTAATTCTTCGGTTGCGACACTTGATACAACCCACGATTACACCATTGAATTAGACTTTGGAGAACAATTGTCTGGACTTGCCAAGCAAGGAAGCAACACAAGTGCAACCCTCTCCGACACGCAGGGAGCGGTGAAAAACGGAACGACAACGGCACTTGCCGAGTTGCTGAACAACACCTACGGACTTGCAGCCTTGCAGACGTTGATAGGAACCATTACAGGTTACGCATTGCAGGGAAGCGATGCAACGGCAACAAACACAGCGATAAAGAACGCAATAGCGAACATCGACCTTTCGGCAGTCGCAAAGCAAGGTAGTGATGCCACAGCAACGCTAACGGCGGTAGCCTCAGCAATAGCGACACTTGCGACAGCGGTTTCTGCGATACCGACCACAACCCCAGCAACACCCACAGACGTAAGCAACGCACAGACGGCAATCATCGGTGCAATGCCAAGTGTTTTGGGACTTGCAAGCGAGACGAGCGTTAAAAGCGGCAACGACACGGCAATTTCGATGCTGAAAGACGGGAGTGTAGGACTTGCCGCAATCAAAGCACTCGTGCAGGCGATAAGCGGTTATGCGTTACAAGGTTCTGACCCGACAGCGACGAATACGGCAATGAACACACTGATAGGAACGCCAGCGGTAGGACAACAGCCTACGCTTTTCAAAGCAATCGCAGCGATTAGTGGCGGCGGTGGAGGTGGAGGTGGCGATGTTCAGATTTCCGCCGCCGACTGGACAGCACTCATCACGGCGGTAAACCAATTGACAGGTAGCGAACTCGTCTATTCCGACACAGCACAAGATGTTATAGATGAGATAACCGCACTCCGCAACGGAGTTACCTTTGCCAACATTGCCAAGTGGTGGAGTTTGCCGCTGCTATTGGCTAATCGCAATGAATTCGTGACTGGCATTAGTTCTACCGATGTATCCACTGTAGGAGCTTATGCCTTTTATGGCAGCCACCTCACGACCTTCAATTTTCCCAACCTCACCACTGTTGGCGACTACGCCTTCTACGGTGTGCCAATCGCCGAGATAACCTATCCGCAGCTCACTTCTGTAGGCACTTCAGCATTCAACTCAACTTCCTATTGTACAAAGGTTTACCTTCCTGAACTTATAACTTTAGGCACTTCATCATTCAGAAGCTGTGCTGCTGAATGGCTATATGTGCCGAAGGTAAGTGTGCTTGCTGGGGAGCAATTCAACGATATGCGTAACCTCATTGCTGTTACCTGCCTTTATTATACTGTAACCAATCAACACCAATATTGCAGCAAACTGTATTACATACATCAGACAGGGACACACCCCGATACAAACCACAATATGTCTAGCTGGAATCCGACAGAAGGCTTCTCCACCACATTGAACACATTAGTGCCATTGCACGACTGGGACTTGGATGCCAACGGTGACCCAATAGACTGCTCTCAATTCACAACCAATGCACAGAAGGCACTATGGTGCTTTAAGAATTTATTTATGCCAGCTTTTCCGCAAGCCTCTAATACCAAAACACTTACACTCAAAAGTACTGTTTACGATGTAGTTACAACAGACCAAGATGTGTTAGACTACTTCTCCCTACACAATTGGACATTAGCGCGAACGGCATAATAACTAACAATTAAACATTTACGGAAATGATAGAGAATAAAGGAAATTACAAGATTCAGACACCCGACACAGCGGGCAACTACCTCTGGAACGGTGAAGAGGTATTCGCAACGGAAATTACTCTTCCCAACTCGGCACCATTGTGGCAAGAGGTAACAGAGGACTTTAAAAATGAATGGGAAGAAGCTCACAAAGAGCAGGAACCAGAAGAAGTAACCGACAACGATTAACAAGATATGAACGCAAGACTTTACGCACTGATAGCAATAGTGGTGTGTATCACCGCAATATGGATTTTCAACAAGTTAGACGACAAAGGTACTTTCAAGAGCAACGCTGTGTTTAGATACACCGCAAGTTTCTTTGTGGGAGGATTTTGGATTATTCTCGTTCCCGCTATCGTTATGGAGTTTATTATTTATCAATGCTGTTGGCACTTTTCGCTGATAGACTGGGGTGCGACTTTCAAAGAACTTTGGGGGCAGATAAAGGACTTTTTCAAACGGATTTTCAAATGCAAAAAGAAATAGTATGATGACTGTTGAAGATTACATGAAACTGCCAAAACGCAGACTTGCAGAATTGCTCGTTGAGAAAGAGCAGTCATTACCTACATACACACCGAGAATTGTCGGATATAGTGTATGTCCGCACGACGGAAAAGAGTGTTTCAACAACTACTGTTGTCTTGGTTGTGCAAGGGCTAACATTACGATAACTACAACATCCAATGGCACAGGCATAGAACCGAGCAAGTTTAGCAAATAACAAGAGGATAAAAAACCGCTTAATCTATAAATCGCAATGAAACGACTGATATACATTTTGTTAAGTGCTATATTGCTAACATCGTGCAATTCGTGGCAAAAGATTGTGGAGAAGCCCGTATATATCCACGACACGCTGACACAGCAAACCTTTATCCACGACAGCATATACAAGCACGACAGCACCTTTGTCCTTGTCAAAGGCGACACTATCTACTGCGACAGATGGCACACGGAATATAAATACAAGTTCAAAACGGACACCGTGAGAGAAGTAAAGGAAGTGCCCGTAGAAGTTATCACTACCGAGATAAAAAAGGTAGAGAGGTCCCTGAATTGGTGGCAAAAAGCAATAATGGCTTTCGGACAGTTAGCTATTGTAGCTGTCGTTGTAATATTGGTTAGATGGTTTATTAAACGAAAGATTAAGATATGATAAAAAAAGAAGAACTGAAAAACAAACTGACCGAAAAGGCTATCAAAGAGGCGATGCAAAAGAAAGGCTACGCCTACTTTGACAAGGGAGACTACAACCTTAATATCGTAGGCATACGCTCCGATTGTAACAGAAAAGTAACAAACTTGTTTGATGACTATATGCTTGTTACTTACTATCTGAACAACAATTTGTCTATAAAGTTGTATAGCATTACGACTGAGCCGGGGCGTTACTATATACAGAACAAACTCGGCAATCCGAAAGGTACGGCGATACTCGTCCCCGGTCAGTACAGAGGTTGCTGGCAGATAGGCAAGCACAACGGCAAGTACGATGCACTTGTGCAGGTTAAGCCCGTTGCCGTGTATAGAGACAGCAACAAGGATATGATGTACGACTACAACAAGACTGACAAAGGTCTGTTCGGTATCAACATACACCGCTCTAACCCCTACGGCACAAGTGCAACGATAGACAACTGGAGTGCCGGTTGTCAGGTGTTTGCAAACAGCAAGGACTTTGCGGAGTTCATGGAGCTGTGCAACGAACAAAGAAAGAGATACGGCAACAGCTTCACATACACATTGCTCGATGAGAAAGATTTAAATATTTAATATACAATGACACATTTTGCACATATTATTATGAAGATACCTGCGGTATTCAACAACATCTTCGGCTGGGTGCTGGCTTTTTGCACTGGCTTTGTGGCATGGCTCGGCAACGAGGGAGTTAGTCTGCTCATCGTTTTGATGGCTATTGGCTGGGATTTGATATGGGGTGTGGCCGTGGCCGTGAAGCAAAAGAAATTCGTGCTTTCGCGTTTGTTGCGTGAAACAATGGTAAAGGTGTTTATCTACATTGGCACGTTGCTAATAGTGCTGGTGTGCGAGCGCAGCCTTAACGAAAATTGGGGCGTGATTACAAGAGTGGTGGCAGTGGTGGCCGCCTGCATCGAGCTTTTTAGTTCTGCGGGCAATATACTGATAATAAAGCCCAACTTCGTCTTTATAAGACTTTTCAAAAAATATCTCATCGGAGAGATAGCCGAAAAGCTGAACATCGGCACCGACGAGGCGGAGACGATTATTAACGAAACTGGCGAAACAGAAAGTTAGTCCATTGTGTTATATTCCCGGAGGGGAGGGGCGAGATGCCGCGGTGCGAAACCGTCCCGAAGGGATTTTTTTCAGAAAGGAGAAAATATGAATTGTTGCGAACAACAACAGCAGAGACAGACGATTGACATAGCTTTGACGGCTAACAAACCCGCAGTTATGGCGGAGGTTGCGCAGAGTACGCATTATATGGGAGCCAAACGCACAGGCGACGATGGCGCATACGAACGCATACGCACCATCGACGAGGATGAGGCCGCATTGGAGCGGTTTTGGAACGAGAGCCGTGTGGAGCTGGCGCAGGGTGTTGCGAGGTGGGTCGGAGCCGAGGACATGAACGGCGACGACTACGAGCTGACGCTGAAAGTGTCGGACAAGTTCAACACAGCGTTACAGCCCGCCATGGAACTGGCGTTGTTCAATTTCTATGTGAACAACATAATATCCAAGTGGTGTTTCTGGACTGACAAGAAAGAGAGCGTGGAGTATCACGCTATGCAGGCGGCGGCGCAACTCGCCATAATCAACGAGAACGCCCTATCGGGGGGATATACGTTCACCCGCAAGTCGCACCCGTTTTAACCTGCCGCTCATATCTTTTTTAACAAAGCTTTTATCAAGGATGCTCCTATATAATAAACGGCATTCCCCACCACATTTTCTCCGACACCGCGAACAAAAGATTGTCGGCAGTCTGGAGTGTTTGTTACACCCGTTTTATTTCCGCTTTGATTGGCGAGCATAGCAAACGCCCGTTTGTCGTCGTCGGAAAGCCCGTTGTAATAATCGACAAAGGCTTTCATTTTGACTAAACGGGCGTAATCCATAGGTCAGTATTCAAGAAAATACGTCCTTACGCAATATTTGCCGTCTTCGTCGGACAGCATATTTACGGCAAAGCGGTACACTGCCTTTATATAGTCGGGGTCGGCGGCGTTCATTTCCTTGCCCATGAGTTCGGCAATGAGCTTGCCGTTGTCGCTGTGTGTGGCGTTCATCACTACCCAAAGGGCGAAACTGTTGTAAACACCCTTGCGTTCGCTTTCGAGGCCGAGTTTTTCCATTGCGTTGTGCCATGTGTCGTATTCCCATGCCGCAGGCGGTTTCATACCTTCGATAATGCCGAGTGCTTCGGACTTGGTGAGATACTGCTCCCATTCTGCGGCGCACAGCGTTTCCATAAACATTTCGGCGGCTTCCGGTTTGTTGTCTATATACCACGCCATCATGTCTTTCATGACGTTGCCGAACAGTTTCATTTGCTTGGTGTCGCCGCTCACGGCCATGTGGTTGTACAATACCTCGAACTTATTTTTTAATTCTTCTTTTGTCATTGTTTGCTCCTTTCTTGCAATTCGGACACGGTGCTTTCGGGATAGTCGGCAACGTTGTCCGTTTCGGTGGTGTATATACTTTCATAGATTTTCCGATAAATTCTGTCGATAACTCCGCAAAGCAACTCTAACCAAAGTGCCACGTAAGCACACAGGAAAGAGATTGCGACAGCGTTTATCGGCGGCACGTGGTGGGTTATGGTGTAGATAAGCACCAGCCAGAACGAACAACATTTAGGACAGCTGACAATCGAAAACTTATGGTTGAGCAAGTTCTCGACAGCCTCAACAAGTCCCAGATGGTTGGCGAGTACCGCCGACAACACTATCAATGCGACTTTTGCTATCATGCTCCTGTTGTTACGTTGAACGAGGTTGTTATTGCAACAGCATTAGTAACGCTGCAGCAGTCGCTGAGATTGGTGGGTGTGGCCACGGCGTTGCCGCCCGTTACTGTCGGCGTGGTAGCGGCCGAACACGGCACACACATTGTTACAAACACATTGTCCGTAACGGGGCATTGGTTGCAGTTGCATCCGCCCTGCTTGTACGGCATATAGGTAACAGTGCCGCTGCACAGCACATCGCAGCAGAAAACGCCGTTTCCCACATCGTGGGGAGCGTTCAGCACCTGATATTGCAGGTTGGCGGTTATGGGGTACATGCCGTTGGCACACAACTTGCGGTTTCCGCAGGTGTAGTGTGTGAGGCTTAACAGATAGTTTGCGTTGGCGGCTGTTCCGCCGGGGACGAGGGTGAGAAAATCAATCTCCGTCGTTCCGTTTTTACAATTACAGCTCATTTTGTTTAGATTTTTTTTGTGAAACATTTATTTTTCTCGACGGCCTATTGTCTGCACCGCCCGTCATTGTGCATCTGTTTCTTCTTTTTTTTCGCTCTGCATGGGATTGAACACGGATTTGTCTTTCAACTCCTCACGCAAGGCTTTCACTTCGGCTGTGAGTGCGTCGATGCGTTGCAGGGCTATAATGCTCATCTGTGCGGAGCAATACACCCGTTGCGCTGGGTTGCACTGCATGCAGTCGCCGGTGCAGGTCTTTGCCTGCTGTTCGTTGTTTGTTGCCATATCAGCTGAAAAATTCGATGATTTTGTTTCTTACGAAGGGGTTTTTGTCCCATCTTTTCACGGCTTCGGTTATCTTGGTTGCGGAAACGGCACGGCCTTGCCGGGCGTGTTGGTTGATAAAGGAAGCTAACGCTTGGCGAGTTTCCTCTACTTCGGCCTCGTTTTCAGCGTATATGTTGATTTTAAGCTCGTATCCTTGCATAGTCTGTTAGTTTATAGGTGGCAATGGAGCAACATCGTTTGCAGGGGGCGCAATGGGTGGCAGGTTTTTGCCTCTTGCACTCATTATGCCTCGCAGTATTTCATAGCCTTGTGCAAGTCCGTCTTTGTTCTCGTTAATCAAGTCAAAGATACCTGCAACTGACTTTTTGGCATTGTCTATCCATGTGGGCGGTATAGGGTCGAACATCGGCAAATCCTCCATATCTCGCATGAAAAAGTCATAGAGTTTCGTTGCCTCGTCCACATTGCCCTGCGCTACCAACAGACAGTATTGTTTGAGGCTCGCCTTGCTGGTAGGTTTATACGCTTGTATCATCTGCGCCATGCGTTCCATTTTTTTACGTTTTCCGAACATAACACAATGTTTAAAGGAAAAGCAAGCCGTAAAAAAAATACGGCCTGCTATTCTTCGTTTCAGCCGTTGCAGCCGCAAGAGCCGGGGCATCCACAAGGCTGTGGTGCGGAATAGAGCTGGACTTTCTGTGCGTTTTCGCTCAAATTGCCGAGCATAGCCTGTGTGAGCAGGGTTGTTTGTGCCTGTGCCATGGCGTTGGCTTCAATCTGTGCGTTGACAGAACCTTGCTGGCTACCGCTTACGCTGTCATTGATGGTGGTTGTGATGTTCAGGTCGCCTGCAATACGTTCGTTGCGTTCAGCGGCGAGTGTTCCTGCCAACGTGGTAACAAGGTCTTTCAGACCGTCGTTTTTGGCAGTTGCCACTTCCTGAGCTCTCTTTGCTTGGGCGTGGGCATAAAACCAGCCGGCAATACCTGCCACAGCTCCGCCTATGCCTACTGCAAGACCGGCTATAGCTGTGCCGCTTGGCCGTCTGCTCTGCATACTGCCAACTTTGAACTGTTCGTAAGGAGACAAGCCATCACGGTCGTTGCCGAGGGCTTTCAGCGTCATAATGTCATTCATTTCGAGTGCCATAATTCTTTGATTTTGTGGTTAATACTTTTGTTATTTATTGTAAGCTTACAACCACAAAAATACAACCGACAAAGAGTGTGGCAAAATAATACGTGTCCCAATATACGCCCAGTTTGCACCCCTGCAACTATATCATTTTGGACATTTCGACTGCAACTGTCTCGTCAAGGAGTTTGGCGTACACCTCGCGCGTCATTTTGGTCGAGGAATGCCCCAACACTTTGGCTACAATCTCCAGTCCCACGCCCTTGTTGAGTAGCATTGTAGCCCCAGTGTGTCGCGCCCAGTGGCTGCTTACGGGTTTGTTGATGCCCGCCATCACGGCCAACATTTTTATAAACTTATTGTAAACTTGGTTGCTCATCATCGGCAGCTGTCCGCCGTATTTGTCAAGCACCTGCAAGGCGGGTTTCAGGAGCATAAAAGTAAACTCCTGCTTTGTTTTGCCACGTCTGCCGCAATACATGGGACTGCCTTTCACGTTGCGTATCTTTGCAGCGTCGAAACTTGCCATATCGACATACGAAAGGCAAGTATAGGTTTGGAAAAGGAACAAGTCCCTCGCACGTCGCAGGTAGTCGGTGGGCAAATCCAACGCCATCAGGCGGTCGAACTCGTCTTGTGTGAGGTATTTGTCGAGGCCTTTGCTTTTCTTGTCCTTGTCGATGTGTATTCGCTTGTACGGGTTGCGTTGCATCAGTCCCTCGTCCATCGCATCAATGATAAATGAGTTCAGGAAACGGTGGTAGTTAAACCACATACTGCAACGCTCCATTCCTTTACGTTCCAGTTCTTCGTCCATTTTCAGGATGTTCAGCTCGGTGAGGTCGGCAAAGGTACGCATACCGCCCCATTTTTCAAACCAACGGATAAAGCGGTCGTAGCGTTCCTGTGTGTCGTCGGCACGTCCGTACTTGCGTATTGCGGCACGTTCCCTGAAAAAGTCAATCAGCGGTTTGCTCTCCGGCACGTTCTCGGCGGCTCGTTGCCGTTGCTTGCCGTTTACCACCTCGACAATGTTGTTTATGTCGAAAGTGCCTGCCTCCGTCTGCTCGTTGATAACCTTTCGTGCGTTGGCCACGAACAAGTCCAACGAGTGTTGCAGCTCGAAAGCGTCCATGCGGTTTATTATCCTGCCGTTCTTCCATTGTTTTGGTAATACCCTTATGCCCGTGGTTACGAAACGTTGTTTTTTGTAATAGGTGATACGCAGCTCGATAGAGCCCTCTTTGGTACTACTTGCACGTTTGCGTCTGTCAAAGACGAGTTGTAAAATTGCTGTCTGTGTTGCCATATTTTTTTGTTTTTAATGTTAGTTTTCCTTTTATTTATGGGGTATTCGGCACATTGGTAATACCAACTTTGTTTTGGTATTACTTTTGGTAATACCATTGGTATTACTAAACCCACCTTATGACACATTATAACACCCAATGACACCGCATTAGTTTTAAAGTGTCCTTATCCCTATATATGTAAAAAATATGCTGAAACACAGAATAATAGAAATGTAAAATACTGAAAAACAACAGGGAGCAATCAACCGAAAATTGACTGCTCCCTGCGTGTTTCGCGGAAAGAGAGGGATTCGAACCCCCGGACCCGTGAAGGTCAACGGTTTTCAAGACCGCCGCATTCGACCACTCTGCCATCTTTCCAAATGCAAAGATACGCATTTTTCCGAAAATAGGGAAAACAAAAATCGAACGCTTGTCACAAAAAACTATAACTAAACACTTTACAACTTAAAAAAATCCAAAAAAATGCGACTTCTCCGACAAAAAAAAACACAATTTTCACAATTAAAAACACGTTTTCAACAAAAAACAGTTTATCACTTTACGCAAAAAACACTTTTTCTTTGGAGCAAAGCACGTAACTTTGCAAATTGGTTTAAAACGCAAAAAAAACATATCCTATGCTGAAAAAAATATTCGCAACAGCCTTGATATTAGGCATTTCGTTGTCCTGCACCTTTGCACAGAACATAAAACTGTCGGACAACGAGCGCACGCTTATCGTCGACGAAATCAACGAAAACATCAAAACGCTTACACGTTTCAAATACGATAATCCCGAACTGCTTGCCGTTTACAACACACAAATCAAAGACATCGAAAAAGTTGTGGAGAAATACCGCAAGCAGAGCGGCGACCCCGTGGTTTTCGAGCGTTGGTACGAGCTTAGCCAGCTCACCGCACAGAACCGCGAGATGATCAACTTCCTGTACCCCAAGATGACCGACCTCATCTACCGTCAGGGCATCACCTGTCTGGTTAACGAAGATGTGGAAAGGGCACGAATCCTTTTCAACAAGACAATACAGCTAAACAGCAACTACGTGATGTCGCACTACCAGCTGGCCAAGATAGAGATTGACAGCATGCAGATAGCCTCGGGCGCACAGAAACTCGAAAACATACTCAGCACCATGTCGCCCACCGCCGACCAGAAAAAACTCATCACCGACCTGCTCAATAACACCTACAACAAAAACTTCATGTACGCCCTCAGCCTCGCCGACCAAGGCAAGCACGCCCGTGCCATGGAGGTACTTTCGCAGCTTAAGGAGTTCTGCGACAACGACGAGCTCAACATCTGCGAGGACCAGACCCTTGCCAATGCCATCACCCGCAGCAAGTCGCAGATTTACAAAGACCACATACGCATTGCCAACAAGTCGCTGCACAACGGCAAAAACGCCGTGGCCGAGTCGTTTGCGCTGATAGCTTACGAATACTACTCCGACAACAAGGAGTCGCTGCCCCCCGACACCGAATTCGAAGCCCTTATCAAAAAGATAGCCCAGAACTACCTCAACGAAGCCAAGGAGCTCGAAGGCGACCGCAAAGCCGCTTTGTATCAGGAATATCTCGACAAAGCCGCAGCACTGTCCCAATACCTCAACGGCGAGGAACGCAAAGCCCTCAAATCGCAGGTGGCAGCCCTCGAGCCGACAAAATCGAAGCTGCAGCAGAAACAGGATGCCATTGAAGAGAACGCCAAGGATACCGCCTACTCCGACAAATATGCCGATTTCTCGTCGGAAGACGACGACGAGCTCACCGACGCTGATGTGCAGAACGAAGTGGCCAAGATAGAAAAAGACTATGTGAACGAAAACACCAAAAAGACGAAATCCAACAGCAACGATATTAGCAAAACCCTCAACGACAAGTTCTACGAGACCCGCACGCTGCTTTCGGTGAACAGTTTCGAACAAGCCCTCGATGTGCTCGAAAAAGCCAACCAGCTGGCCAAGATAGAGAACGAGAAAGCCGAGGTGGAGGATATGTACCGCCGTGCCATTCGCGAGGTCACTGCCAAACGTATGTCGGCCGCCGAATATGCCGTTTGGCAAGGCGACATCAACACCGCCGACAGTCTGGTGAACCTCACCAACGACCTGATACACGGCTACAATATGGAAAAGGACACCGCCGTGGTGCGGATAATGAACTCCTACCTCAACGCCCTCGACCAAAAGGTTTGCAGCAAACGTCAGGACGAGCTTAACAGCTACGTTTACAATATCTTGGACTGCATCAAACGTTACGACTACTACAAAGCCGAGGCCTACGTGCGCGAGGCCCTTGCCGTGCCCGAGACACGCAAATGCAAGCTCGACAAGAGCAAGCTCAAAGCCCTGATGAAACAAATCGAAAAACCCCTCGAATACATCGACCGTCTCGACAACGCCTACACCCTGCTACGCGCCGGCGACACCGTCAACTACATACAACAATATGGCTCACTTGAGACCATGTACAATATGTACGACCTCGAATCGGCCGGAGTAAAACACATACCGCTGCGCCAGATACTCACCAACATCAACAACACCGACCTCACCCTCGAAGCCATCGAGGTTCTTATGCGACACAAAGACTATATGGTGGCCCTCGAAGTGCTTGGTGCCCTGAAAGATATGGGCTACAAAGCCTCCGAAACCAAGAAAGTGCAGCAGCGCATGGGCAAACTGATGTCGTACGAGATGAACAAACAGAACTACAGCTACGACGACGCCATAGACGCCATCAGCAGCTACACCGAGGACAAATGGTTCAGCACCTTTGCCAAAGAATTCAAAAAGAGCATGAAAGAATGGAGCAGGCAGAGCAGATAAAACACTCCGACTCTGCTTTTTGTAATACAATGCTTAAAAGATAACATAAATTTCTACAAAATATGAAAAAGAAGATGATGCTATACGCAGCGATGCTTGTCATAACTGCCACTGCCGTGGCGCAGAACAAACGTTTGGAGCCACTGCATGGCATCCCTTCGGCACATCTCGCATGGTATACAGAGATGCCAACACAGGAACAAGTTCTATTTTCAATGCTAACCCGTCATGGATGGACAAATCAGCCACTATGGATATATGCGACCGATTCTACTGAACTTATTTTAAAGGCCCGAATGGAGCCGTTATTGGACACAAACATCCATCGGCTGAAAATCGAGAAGTCCGACATGGACTCGCTCCTTTCCTTGATACATTGGGCGGTGGCAACCGCATCATACTTCGATGTTGAGGACTATTGCAATATACCTGACACGGGTTTGGCAACTTCCTGCATGGATTGTGGAACGATGGTGCTACAATACAAATGGCGGTGGGCCTTAAGCGAAGACCTTACGCACGATCGGAAAACTAATGTGGGAAACCTCGATGTTATTTTTAGGAATATTCGAAAGGCAATACTTGAAAACGATATCGACAAGTTCAAGGCCGAGTTGCCTTATATTTACGCTTTGGCAGAAACTTTCAGAAGCTATGCCCCCAAGGCGAAATACAAGCTGCTATGGTGGTAAACAAGAAAAAATGGTAATACATATCCAACACTTCTATACATAAAAAAAATTGGCGTGAGGTTCTCCGCTCCCTTCATTCTCCGCTCCCTTCGGTCGCTATCGAAACATCCACTGGATGTTTCTTCACATACTTTTCACAAACAAGCGCAGTGTCATCGGCGATGGCGGGCGCAGGGGCATAAAAAAGGAGCATCCGTATTGGATGCTCCTTTAAAAAGATTGGCGTGAGGTTCTCCGCCCTGCGGGCAATAAAAGCCATACCGTAGCGTTAATATTTTATGAATAAAGCATTGAAAGAAAACGTAACGTTCACCGCCAAGAATGGTTCATTGGTTATGATTGCCATCTGTTTGATTGCCATAGGAGTTTTTGTGGGCGCAATTACAGGCTGCGTGAAGATAATCGGTGGCAGAGTGCTGTTATATTCACTGATGATACCTTCTTTGGTTTACCTATGCTGCCTTCTGGTTTACAGTATCAACATGTTGAAAGCGAAAATAACTATCGGTCCAGATGGAATAATGCTGGAAGGGGCGATAGACAGGACAAAACGAAACTTCAACCCATTCCGCTCCGATTACCTCAAAAGCAACTTAGTCGTTGATATAACGTGGCATGATATTCTCCATATCGGATACTCACACCCATATTCGCCACTTCCCCTGATTGTTGGAGTTAAGATTGAAACAAAAGAACAACAGCGATATGAGATGAACCTATCTATGTTCAGTACAGGTGTTGTAAAAGAAATCAACAAATACCGAGACAAATACGACATTTAATAACGGAAATCATTGATATAGCGAGTAATTATATAGCACATTTTTGGTAGTCTTCACAAGTTCAGTTTTACATTTTCCCACAGCAACTGGTCTATGCGGTTGGAGATCAGAGGGCACAAAAAAATGGAGTCTCGATTGAGACTCCATTTAAAAAAGATTGGCGTGAGGTTCTCCGCTCCCTTGTGTCATATAAACAAAAAAGGGAACCACATCAGTGATTCCCTTTTAAAAAGATTGGCGGCGGCCTACTTTTCCACAAACAAGTGCAGTATCATCGGCGATGGCGGGCTTAACTTCTCTGTTCGGAATGGGAAGAGGTGAACACCGTCTCCATAGCCACCAAAATATTCCTATAGACAGCATTGGCGCGGAAACACACAAGAAGAAAAATGCTCTTCGGAAAGCTTTCGGGTTATTAGTACCGCTCGGCTTTGGCCTCTCAGCCTTTGCACCTGCGGCCTATCAAGGTCGTAGTCTGCGACCACCCTGTGAGGAAGTCTCATCTTGGGGCGGGTTTCGCACTTAGATGCTTTCAGCGCTTATCCCTTCCCGACATAGCTACCCGGCAATGCAGCTGGCGCCACAACCGGCACACTAGAGGTCAGTCCAACCCGGTCCTCTCGTACTAGGGTCAGGACCCCTCAAACTTCCAACGCCCACAACAGATAGGGACCGAACTGTCTCGCGACGTTCTGAACCCAGCTCGCGTGCCACTTTAATCGGCGAACAGCCGAACCCTTGGGACCTTCTCCAGCCCCAGGATGTGACGGGCCGACATCGAGGTGCCAAACCACCCCGTCGATGTGAGCTCTTGGGGGTGATCAGCCTGTTATCCCCGGAGTACCTTTTATCCTTTGAGCGACGGCCCTTCCATGCGGAACCGCCGGATCACTATGTCCGTCTTTCGACCCTGCTCGGCCTGTCGGCCTCACAGTCGAGCGCCCTTATGCCATTGCACTCTGCGCACGGTTACCAAGCGTGCTGAGGGCACCTTTGAAAGCCTCCGTTACTCTTTTGGAGGCGACCACCCCAGTCAAACTACCCGCCATACACTGTCCCCGGCACCCGCCGGGTTAGGCTCTAAACAAGCGAAGGGTGGTATTTCAACGTCGGCTCCCCGAGGACTGGCGTCCCCGGCTCACAGCCTCCCACCTATCCTACACATCGCTTGCCCAAAACCAATGTAAAGCTGTAGTGAAGGTTCACGGGGTCTTTCCGTCCCGTTGCGGGTAAGCGGCATCTTCACCGCTACTACAATTTCACCGAGCTCGTGGCTGAGACAGTGTCCAGATCGTTACACCATTCGTGCAGGTCGGAACTTACCCGACAAGGAATTTCGCTACCTTAGGACCGTTATAGTTACGGCCGCCGTTTACCGGGGCTTCAGTTCAACGCTTCTCTTGCGATGACGTCTCCCCTTAACCTTCCGGCACCGGGCAGGTGTCAGGCCATATACTTCTTCTTTCAAATTCGCATAGCCATGTGTTTTTGTTAAACAGTCGCCTGGACCATTTCTCTGCGCCCTCCCATCGCTGGGTAGGGGTCCTTTCTCCCGAAGTTACAGGACTATTTTGCCTAGTTCCTTAGCCACGGATCACTCGAGCACCTTTGGATTCTCTCCTCGACCACCTGTGTCGGTTTCCGGTACGGGCGCCTGCAGCCTGGCCTTAGAAGTTTTTCTAGGGAGCATGCTTCGCCGCGGCTGTCCGCTCGGCCGGAGCCTCGCGGTACTATCAGGTTCGCCGCAAAGGGGGGATTTGCCTCCCCTAAGATCGGCTACGCCCTTCAACGCGCTATTCCGTCAGCGCGCGCGCGACCCACTTCTCCGTCTCTCCTTCGAAACTGCAGACGGTATTGGAATATTAACCAATTGTCCATCGGCTCCGCCTTTCGGCTGCGCCTTAGGTCCCGACTGACCCTGATCCGATTATCGTTGATCAGGAAACCTTGGTCTTCCGGTGGGAGGGTTTTCCACCCTCCTTATCGTTACTTATGCCTACATTTGCTTTTCCAGAACGTCCACCACGGCTCGCGCCGCGGCTTCGGCCGCGCTGGAATGCTCCCCTACCGGTGATAAATCACCCCGTAGCTTCGGTAGCGTGTTTAATGCCCGTTTATTATCCATGCAGCGCCGCTCGACTAGTGAGCTGTTACGCACTCTTTAAATGTATGGCTGCTTCCAAGCCAACATCCTAGCTGTCTGTGCAGCGCAACCGCGTTTTAACAACTTAACACGCATTTGGGGACCTTAGCTGTCGGTCCGGGTTCTTTCCCTCTCGGCGGCGGACATTAGCACCCGCCGCCTCTCTCCCGCGGACCATACGGCAGCATTCGGAGTTTGTCTGGAATTGGTAGGCGGTGAAGCCCCCGCATCCAATCAGTAGCTCTACCTCTGCCGCACTGCCGCGAGGCTGCCCCTAAAGGCATTTCGGGGAGTACGAGCTATCTCTCAGTTTGATTAGCCTTTCACCCCTACCCTCAAGTCATCCAAAGCCTTTTCAACGGCAACTAGTTCGGCCCTCCAGCTGGTGTTACCCAGCCTTCAGCCTGCTCAAGGGTAGATCACAAAGTTTCGCGTCCGCTCCCACTGACTGGGCGCCCTGTTCAGACTCGCTTTCGCTTCGGCTCCGGCGGTATCCCGCCTTAACCTCGCCAGTGAGACGCGACTCGTAGGCTCATTATGCAAAAGGCACGCCGTCACCACATATTGTGGCTCCGACCGCTTGTAAGCGCACGGTTTCAGGTTCTATTTCACTCCCCTGTCCGGGGTGCTTTTCACCTTTCCCTCACGGTACTTGTTCGCTATCGGTCTCCCAGGAGTATTTAGCCTTGGCGGATGGTGCCGCCGGTTTCAGACAGGATTCCTCCGGTCCCGCCCTACTCAGGGTTCCGCTAGGACCCAACAGAACTTCGGGTACGCGGCTCTCACGCGCTATGGCCGGCCTTTCCAGACCGTTCCCCTGTAATGTCTCCGTCCATGTCGCGGCCCTACAACCCCGCGGCCGCCGTAACGGGCGCGGTTTGGGCTCGTCCGCTTTCGCTCACCACTACTCGCGGAATCACTATTGTTCTCTTCTCCTGCGGGTACTTAGATGTTTCAGTTCCCCGCGTTCGCCCCGCATCTGCGGTGCCATGACTGCTCATGGCGGGTTCCCCCATTCGGACATCCGCGGATCACAGGCTATTTGCGCCTTCCCGCGGCTTTTCGCAGCTTGTCGCGTCCTTCTTCGCCTCTGGGAGCCACAGGCATCCCCCGTGCGCTCTTCTTCACTTTCTCGTGCTCTTTCTCTTCTCGTGTGTCTTCCTTCTTACCAATTATGTCTATGATCTCTTCAGGGCATTGCCCTTAAGTGACCGGACGCTTCTTTCGAAACGTCCGGACTATGACATGACCGACGGGCAGCGCCGACTGAAAGTCGGGTGCTTTGAAAGGTTCTCTAGAAAGGAGGTGTTCCAGCCACACCTTCCGGTACGGCTACCTTGTTACGACTTAGCCCCAGTTACTCGTTTTACCCTAGGCCGCTCCTCGCGGTCGCGGACTTCAGGTACCCCGAACTTCCATGGCTTGACGGGCGGTGTGTACAAGGCCCGGGAACGTATTCACCGCGCCATGGCTGATGCGCGATTACTAGCGAATCCAACTTCACGGAGTCGGGTTGCAGACTCCGATCCGAACTGAGACCGGC
>JAEEGG010000831.1_pt1 | contig 89822 bp, 83 predicted proteins | sample 9134161 | NCBI WGS metagenome assembly JAEEGG01 (sample SAMN16246543, study PRJNA631951) | gut metagenome | biome: gut microbiome; feature: rumen; material: CR-attached | host: Bos | place: Iran: Karaj | collected 2018-10
AGAGCGGCGGACCGGGATCGAACCGGCAACCATTAGCTTGGAAGGCTAAGGCTCTACCATTGAGCTACCGCCGCAACAAGCCCAATTATACAAAAATCGGGCATTTTTTAAAGGGTTTTGTCGAAAGATATTTGAAATTTACATAAAACTTGCTAAATTTTCGCCCACATTAACAATCATACCCAAGGAGTATACTTGTTCCCTAATCCGCGCGATCGCCGCATGCCCAACCGTCCCAGCGATGGGACCCGTACCAACGAAGATATCCATATCTCCCCGATTCGTCTTGTGAAGGAAGATGGCGAGGCCATTATTATCGAGACGAGCAAGGCATTGCAGATGGCAAAGGACGCCGGACTGGACCTGGTGGAAGTGTCTCCGAATGCAAAACCGCCCGTATGCCGCATCATCAACTACGGCAAGTACAAGTTCGAGCAGGTCAAGAAGGCCAAGGCCGCTAAGGCCAAGCAGCACGTGGTGAAGCTGAAAGAAATCAAGATGCACCCGAAGACTGCCGAGAACGACTACCAGTACAGGATCAAGCAGGCGGCCGAGTTCTTGCAGGACGGTATGAAGGTGAAGCTTATCATGCAGTTCCGTGGGCGCGAGATGGCGCACATGGACTACGGCAAGCGCCTGATGGAACGCGCCAAGGAAGACCTGGCACCATTCGGCGATTTGGAAATGGACTCCAGGGTGGAAGGCAACACAATGCTTTCTATCTACGGTCCTAAACGTGGTGCGGGTTCTGCCAAAAAGCAGGACCAGGCACCGAAGCCCGCAACCGAGCCAAAGGCAGCAGGTGAGGCTTAACATTAACCTAACGAGGTAAAAATGCCTAAGATGAAAACACATAGCGGTGCTAAGAAGCGCTTCCGCGTGACGGGTTCCGGCCACGTCAAGTTCAAGCGCGCTGGTATGCGCCACATTCAAGCCAAGATGACCACTAAGCGTAAGCGCAACCTTCGTAAGGGTGCACTCGTTAAGAAGGTCGATACCTATCACGTCAAGCGTCTGCTTGTAGTAGCATAAGGAGAGTAAGAATGCCACGCGCTAAAACCAGAGTTCCTTCCCGCGAACGCCGCAAAAACATCCTCAAGGCCGCCAAGGGTTTCTATGGCCGTCGCAAGTCGAACCTTCGCCTTGCCATTGACGCCGTAGCCCACGCCGGTCAGTACGCCTACGCTCACCGCCGTGACAAGAAGGGCACGTTCCGCTCCCTGTGGATCGTCCGCCTCAATGCCGCTGTGCGTGAACATGGCATCAGCTACAGCCAGTTCATTTACAAGCTTTCCAAGGCCAACATCCAGATGAACCGCAAGGTTCTCGCCGATATGGCCGTCAGCGATCCTGAAGCATTCGCCAAGGTCGTGGAAGTCGTGAAGGCTGCCTAATAGCTGCATCTTTACGCGAGAAATTCGCCCCGCTCCTAACCGAGCGGGGCGTTTTTGTTTGTCGCCTTTAGTTGTTCCTAGCCGAGGTCGAGACCGGGGACCTGCGCCTCGAGTTCGGCCGCCTGCGCGCGCAGTTTCTGTGCGAAGTCGCGGGATGCGGCGGAGTCCGGGTCGGCCATCCTGTGCCCGGCGCTCTTCATGAACCGTTCGACCTTGCGGATGTGGTCGCGCGTCGTTTCGCTGCAGTAGGTTTCGGCCATGCGCTCGAAAATGAATTCCTCGGCGGTTTTGGATAAATGAACCATGTCGCTTTCGTAGAACCGGTAGTCGCGCAGTTCGTCCATCACGATTTCGTAGCTCGGAAAGTAAAGTCTGTTCGCGGAGGCTAGCTGGAGTGTCGCCTTGGATAGCGTGTTGTTGTGCGCTCCGTCGGCCATGTGGCGCAGCGGCGATACGGTGAAGACGACGTGAGGCTTCCTGTCATCGTTGCGAGCCGATGGCGCGGCAATCTTGCGCAAATCCTGCGTGATGCATTCTAGTGCCCGCGATGCTTCTTCCACGCCGATCATCCTGCGTTCAAAGAGCGTGGCGTCTTGCCTGTGGCAGTTCGCGACGGCCTCGCCCGATTCCTTCAAGAAATACACGAATGCGGTGCCGAGCGTGATGAATACGACGTCGGCCTTCTCCAGAAACTCGCGTGCGCGGGTCGCGGCGTCGTTCAGGTTCGCGATGCATTCCTCGCGCGTTGATGCCGAAAGCGAACCGTGTGCAATCCAGCTGTGCCACGGACCGTGCGCATCCTGGAAAACGTCATTCTCCCCGAAAACTTTTTCGTCGGCAATCGCCCTGATCTGCCTTGCGATGGAGAGCGGGTTGTATACGGTGCCGAACGGGTTCGCGAATACGTCAAACTTGCGTGCCGCAAACTGTGCCGATATTTTGTCTGCAAAGCACGACCCGAAAAACGCGATGCGCGATTCGTAGTCGATCTTGAAGTCGGCGGCGGGGATGTCGATTCTCGTGAAGAAGTCCATGGCGGGTAATATAGCCATTAGTCGTGGAATGCGCGACAATCCCGAACCTTCCTCGCGGGTGAAACCTTGAAAAATATTGTAAAAAAGTATAATTTTTAATAAAAATTCTAAAAATTGCTTAAATTTTGAATAAAAACACAAAAAAATATTGTAAAACTATTGACTTTTTCAAAAATAGAGTATATATTTAATCCCAGAACGGCTCGTACGGCTAGCCTCGAACAATAAAAGAGTCTTGTGCAACCGATGCGGCCGATGTTAGGAGGAACAATGAAAGATATTCTCGAATATACGGACTACCGCCTGTATATTGCGGACTACTACGCCGACAGGAAGGCGAAATCCGCATTTACCTGGCAGGAGTTCGCCAATGCGGCGGGCTTTACCTCGCCGGTCTATCTCAAATACGTGAGCGAGGGCCGTTTCAACCTGAGCGAAGATGCTGCGGTCCGTGTCGCGCAGGCGATGGGCCTTGCGGGCTTCGAACCGGAGTACTTCTGCGAGATGGTCAAGTTCGACCATGCGAAGAATGACGCCGAGAAAAAGGCCGCGTTCAACAGGATGCTCGCGATTGCCGATGCCCACAAGGCGAAAATTCTGGAGGGGGATTCCTTCCGCTTCTTCAGTGATTGGAAGAATCCGGTCATCCGCGAGCTTGCTCCCGCCATGCCGGGCGCCAAGCCCTTGGCACTTGCGCATGCATGCCGCCCGAAGGTGAGTGCCGCCGAGGTGAGCGAGACGCTCAAGTTCCTCGTGAATGCGGAACTGCTCCAGAAAGACGAAGACGGCAATTACCGTCAGACCGAGAAGTCCGTGACGACGGGCCCGATGAATGCGACTCCGGTTGCCGTGCGCGGGCTGCATCGCCAGATGGGTGAAATCGCTCTCGAGGCTATCGAGGGCGTGTCTCAGGACGATCGGAACTTTTCGGGCCTCACGCTCGGTGTCACGCGCGGTGCCTACGAAGAAATTGTCAAGGAAATTGCGGAATTCCGCAAGAGGGTTGTCGCGATTGCTACGCGGGATGACGAAACGGATGAAGTCTATCGTATGAACATCCAGTTCTTCCCGATGACGAATAAAGGTTTAAATAAAAAAGGTTAGGAGGATACCATGAATTACGTAAAAATGAGCAGAAAGTTTGTCTGCAGCGTGGCGATGCCGCTCGCCCTGATGTTCGCGGCATGCTCCGGCGACAAGCCGACGGCGGGTGGTTCTGCCGAAGAGACGGGAATCTATGCTTTCGAGGGGTCGGTGTCTGGCCGTGCGGCGCGTCTTGCGCAGATGCCTGAAAATACGGATTTGCTCGAATGGACTAGTGGCGCCGAAGATGGCGCTGTCATTAGGTTGTCTGAACTGGATTCGGTGACCCTGGATACGACGGGCACGTTCTATTACACTCTCTGTATGAACTCGTCGGGAGAATTCAGTTTTGACAGCGTCGCGCTGCGTAGTCCGTATGTGATGCTTGAGCTTGCCCCGTATGTGGAAAGCGAATGGTGGCAATGGGATGGAAACTGGTCGTTTGCAGAATACGATTCGCTCGGCGAGCGCTACACGGTTACGTATAGCGTAATTGTGGACTTGCGGAAAGCGAAAAATATCGACATCAACGTGATGACTTATCTAGAATCATCGCGCATACGGAACCTGGTGAATCAGGGGAAGACCTTTGAAACTGCGAAACAGCAGGCAGATGGCGAAATCCTTGAGACGCTCGGCATGTATGGAGAACCGTTCGTGTTCGACAAGAGTGATTATGTCGAAAGTCAGAATAGCCGGATCGCCATGAATTTCCTGAGTGACTTTATGTGGGATTGGAACTGCGTTGCGCCCCCGTCCGAAATGGCAAATGCCTTTGCGGCGACGGGGACGCTCTCCCAGGTCGATTCGGTGCGCGACTTTTTCGCGAACGAGATTTACAACTGGAGTAAGTATGGCCGAACGAGCGATAGCGAGGGGGCTCTCCTGGGTGGATTTATGGCTGGCCTTTATGAACTGGGTGAATGTACCGAAGAACGCGAAGGCTTTATGGAGCGGGTGACAGTCAACGATGCCGATATGAATATTTCCTGTGGTTCTGGCAGATGGACATACAAGAAAATTTTTATGCAATCGAACGCTGTGAATGCGGCCTTTGACGTGATGACGGATGCTCGTGACGGGCGGACGTACAAGACTGTTACCTATAGCCTCAAGTATGAAGACCAGACTTGGCTGGCGGAAGATCTTGTCTTCAATTCTACTGACGGGCTCTACGCCTTGGCCCAGGCGTTTGACTTGCCGGATTCTGTTGTGATGCTTACGCCCGAAGAATGCAGAGAAACGTATGACAATCATGCTTATTGCGATGCGGTTGGTATAAGCGACTACGCCATAGACTATAAACGGCTTGGCCAGGCGATAGATTCTGTCATGGCCGCGACGGGAACGTCCCAGTATCGCGGAATATGCCCGGAAGGGTGGCATCTCCCGTGGGGTGATGAATGGAGCAATCTGTTGGTATGGATAAACGAAAAATTGGGTGAAGAAGACGGGGACTATATGTGGGGTGATGACTATTTGGCGAGGGCCGGATTCGAGGGAACCTATTCTGGAGAAAAAAGAGAATATGTGGTCAGGCTTGATTCTCGCTATGACGATTACTATAAGGAATGGGAATATGAAGCGGGTGAAAAATGGGCAACCTTGGTAAGGTTCGAAGTAGGCGGCTGGCATATCGTGTCGAATTCTCCGAATCATTCGTTCCGTGTCCGTTGCATGAAGGACTAGGCTCTCTTGTTAGGAGGAAAACAGGGGTAGGTGGGAGACGGAAAGGCGGGCTTCGGCCCGCCTTTTTGTGTTTTGCGCCGAAGGTGCCCACGAAGAAACTTGTTTCGAGTGTCGGGAGGGTCTTAGGGAGGGCGTCCCTCCCTTGTCTCTCTCTGTGAAGCGTATCACGCGCAGGTGCTGTTTTTGGGCCAAAACGCGTTCCAAGTTGGAATAAAAACGGGGTCGCAGGCGGGCATGCCCTATACTATATTGAATAAGATGGTCAAATTGTTTTCGCTTGTCGCATTCCTCGCGTCTGCCGCCTTCGCGCAGGACGTGTTCATTACCGTCGACCAGTTCGGGTACCGCCCCGACGCAAAGAAGGTCGCCGTGTTGCGTAGCCCCGAGCTGGGTTACGATGCTTCGCTCTCGTACACTCCGGGCGATGTGATGGAGGTCGTGGACAGCGCGACTGCGCAGGTCGTGTTCTCCGGCGCACCGGTCGCCTTCCAGGAAGGTGCGGTCGATACCGCCTCGGGCGATAAAGTCTGGTGGTTCGATTTTTCCTCGGTAAATACGCCGGGCACTTACTTTATCCGTGACAAGGCGGATAACTTGAAACAGTCATTCTACTTTCGCATCCGGGATGACATTTACAATGACATCCTGAAGGCGGCGATGCGCATGATGTTCTACCAGCGCGTAGGCATGGCGAAAGAGGAAAAGTATGCGGGCAAGGACTGGGCCGATGATGTGAACCACGCGCAGGACAAGGTGGCCCGCCTGTTTACCGACAGTACGAATGCCGCGACGGAACGTGACGTGAGCGGCGGGTGGTTCGATGCAGGCGACTTCAACAAGTATACCATCTGGAACGGCAACTACATCGAGACACTCCTGCGCGCCTACATGGATGCGCCCAAGGCGTTTACCGACGACTACAACATTCCCGAATCGGGTAATGGGATTCCCGATGTCCTTGACGAGGTGAAGTGGGGTATGGATCACTTGCTCCGCATGCAGAATGCGGACGGCTCGGTGCTCTCGGTGGTCGACGAGGACCACGTATCGCCCCCTTCGGCGGCGATGGGCCGCAGCTACTACGGCGCTCCCAATGCGATGTCCGCCTACTCCGCGGCGAAGGCGTTTGCGCTCGGTTCTATAGTTGCCGACAAGCGCGGGAACACCGAATATGCGGCGACGCTCAAGGATGCTGCCCAGCGTGCCTACAAGTGGGCGGAGGTTCACCCCGATTCCATGTTCTACAACAACAAGGCGGAATACGGCACCAAGGACCTTGCGGCAGGCCAGCAGGAAATCGATACCAGCTACACGACGGGCGCGCGTTTCGTGGTGAAGGTGGCGGCTGACTTCGCGATGTACGAGCTCACCGGCGATGCGAATTACCTCAAGCGTTTTTCGGCGACCCCCGATAGCCTGCCCCTGATGCGACAGTACGGCAGCTGGGCGCTTGACCAGTATCGCGTGGTCCATAGCCTGCTCTACCTGCTTTACCTGGGCTACAAGGATGCGGATGCCGATGTGAAAAGCATCGTGCAGGAACGCTTCGTGGCGCAGTTCAGGCAGAGCAAGTATTTCGTGAACGGGCTGGAACACGACGGGTACCGCTCCTACATCCGCGACTACAACTGGGGTTCCAATTCGGCGAAGGCTTCGAGCGGGCTCCTGTTTGGCAAGATGGCGGCCTACGAAGGCGCAACCTCTGCGGAGGCTGGCACGTGGCGCGATGCCGCGGAAGAATACCTGCACTACCTGCATGGCGTGAACCCGTTCGGCATGGTCTACCTCTCGAATATGGGTAGCTACGGCGCAAGCAAGAGCGTCACGAAGTTTTATCACGGATGGTTCAAGGATGACAATCCCGCTCCGGGCTACGTGACGGGCGGCGCGAACTCCCGCTATACGTGGGCGGACTGCTGCAAGCAATACGATGCCGACAACAACGCGAAGGGTTGCGGGAGCGCAAGCAACAACGCGCTGTGCTATGCGGTCTCGATTCCGGTCGGGGAGCCGCATGCGAAGATGTACGCGAACATCAATGACGGCTGGCCCATCGATTCCTGGGAACTCACCGAGCCGAGTCTCGGGTACCAGACGGCGTATATCCGACTGATTTCGCAGTTCGTGAAGGAGAAGGGCGTGGATATCGGCGAGAAGTTCGGACCGGGCGATTCTTCCGTTGTCGTGGAGTCTGTTGACGCTCCGGCACTGAACCTGAACGTTACGCTTGCGGGTAATAGCCTTGAGGCCGTAAGTTCTGGCGATATTCGCGAAATACGCCTGTTCGACGTGAATAACCGCGAGACCCTGCGTTGGAACGGCAATGCCCGCCGCGTTTCGCTGGATATTTCTGCCCTGAAACCGGGAGTGTATGCCGTGAGGGCGGTTTCGGGCGCAAAAACGGTGACTCGCCTGGTGCTCAGGCGGTAGCCGCGCCGAAATATTGTATCTTTATGGGACATGTTCCGCTCGTGAACGAAGGAATTGATTATGAAACCTGGTAAGACCGAACTTCGCCTGAATGCAGAAATCGAAAAGCGCGGTGCCCTTTTTGCGGTGCTGCTCGACCCCGATACTTCGGACGAGGCCGCATTCGTGAAGGCGGGTGCGATGGCCGCGGAGAACGGTGCCGACCTGCTCCTGGTGGGCGGTTCGTACCTCGGGAACTTCACGCTCCCCAAGCAGGTGGCAGCCCTCAAGGCCCACGTGGACCTGCCCGTGGTTCTTTTCCCGGGTGGCGCCTCGCAGGTCGTTCCCGGTTTCGACGCGATGCTCTTCATGACCCTCGTGAGCGGCCGTAACCCGAACTACCTGATTGACGAGCAGGTGCGCGGTGGCGCGCTCGTGCGTGCGCTCAACATGGAAGCCATCCCGACGGCCTACCAACTCATCAACAGCGGTAAGCGCACGACGGTGGAATACATCAGCGGTACCATGCCCGTGCCCGCGAACAAGCCCAAGCTCAGCATGGTGAACTCCATCGCGGCAGAACTCATGGGCATGCGTTACGTGTACCTGGAAGCAGGCAGCGGCGCCGAAGAGCCCGTGCCCGTCGAGCACATTGCCTATACCCGCAAGGCTACTGAGATGACCATCATCACCGGCGGTGGAATCAAGGATCCGCAGACGGCCGCCATCCGCGTGGCCGCAGGCGCGAACATCATCGTGACCGGCACGCTGTGGGAAAAGGTCGAAGACCCGGCGCTCCTCAAGGAATTCGCCGCCGCGATTCACGTCAAGGGTTAAAAACTTCGTAATACTTCGTTGCCCCGACCGGTTGGCCGAGTTTTTTGCGAAAGTGCACCCTATTGCTTTTGCATTTGGCTTTTTGTATATTTTGAAAAATGGAAACCGACTTTATAGGTTGCCGCCTAGCCTTTGGCTAGTTTTCTATATGCTATAACAAAAGAGGAATCATGGCTCGAGAAATTCGAGAGACCCCTATTTTGTTCGGCGAGGATGCTCGCCGGTTTTTAGCCCGTATGGAAGAGCGGCACCCGGAACCTCCGGAAGTTCGTGCCCAGCGCCTGCGGGATTACGAATTTGTGAAAAAGGCTTACGAGCGTGGCATGGCCGAGAAACGTGCACGTGAAGCAGCCAACGGAGGTATTGATCCGTGGTTCGACAATGTGTAGATAAATCTAATTACAGGTTTGTTCGGTTGGAACCGAGTAATGTCGTAAAAAATTTCAGTTGCGGCGATACCGATTTAGACGATTTCATTCTTCACCATGCAGCGGCTTTTCAAAAGCATTTGTTGTCTGTTAGTTATGCGTTTGTTGATAGCAATACCAGCCGCGTTCTAGCCTATTGCAGCCTTGCGAACGACAAGGTTGCAATTAGTGATTTTAAAGACAAAACGGAGTTTAACCGATTCCGCAAGAAGCGCGGGTTTCCGAACGAGAAACGTTTGAAAAGTTATCCCGCGGTGAAACTATGTCGTTTGGGAGTTGATAAATCTGCAAAGGGACTGCGGATTGGAACGACCATTTTGAACTATATTAAGTCTATGTTCGTTATCAACAATAAGACTGGTTGCCGATTCCTGACTGTTGAGGCCTACTTGAATGCGGTTCCGTTTTATGAGAAGAATGGTTTTCGATTCATGAACGCCGAGGACAACGACCCCCATACGCGTCTCATGTATTATGACCTGATGAATATCGTGGCGTAGTTTCGCCTAATTGTAGGGGAATCTAGTCCGCGACAATAATTGTCGCGCGGTTATGCTATATTTAAATCGCTTGCACGAAGTGCATGCGTGAGGCGAACTTTGTTCGCCGAAGGATTGTCTCTAATTATGTCCACATTCACGAAGTACATCCAGAACGAGGAACACTACTCCGAGGTGATTTCGCGCATCGCGAAGGTCCGCAATACGCTGTGGATCGGTACCGCCGATATCAAGGATGTCTACGTGAAGCAGGACGGTGACGCGATTCCCCTGCTGGGGCAACTCGCCGGCCTCCTGAAGCGCGGGGTGGGCGTGCGGCTGATTCACGCGAAGGAGCCGGGGCCGAACTTCCGCGAGGATTTTGACCGGTTCAAGATTCTCGCGACCGACCTGGAACGCGTGATGTGCCCGCGGGTGCATTTCAAGATGATGATTTTCGACCTGGAGACGGCCTACATCGGGTCGGCGAACCTTACGGGTGCGGGCATCGGCATGAAGAGTTCCCTGCGCCGCAACTTCGAGGCGGGAATCCTCACGAACGATCCTGCACTTGTCGAGCCCGCCATCGAGCAGTTCGATACGCTCTGGATGGGCTCGCACTGCAAGAAATGTGGCCGCCAGGAATTCTGCGGCGACCGCATCAAGTAGATGCCCTGCTTTTTCGCCCGTTTCTAGTGGGGCGGGCTTTTTTTGTGCCCATAATTGTGTATTTTTAGGGAAAAGACGCTGCACCGCGAGGTGCGGTTTTTGAGGTATATATGCAAAAACTGATTATAGTCACGTTTGTGCTCCGTGCTCTGGGTTTCGTGCTTGTGCTCCTGAGCCTTTTCGGGCACGACCTGATCCTGAATGTTTTCCCCGGTCTTGAGGGAATGTCTATCAACCCGATTTTCTACTCGGGCATCGGCGTGTATTTTGTTGGCGCGGTTATTTATTTCTTCGTGAACAAGAAGCGCCGTGCCGATAAGCGCCGCGAAGAAATCGAGGAAGCCGAGGAGCGAGCCTCCCAGAGCAGGGCGGCTGGCGAGAACCGCGAAGGATAGTGGCCTCTTATGAGTGATTTGATGATTCAGATTGAACATTTGCACAAGACGTACAGGAGCGGCTTTTTGATGAAGCCGAAGCTTGCGCTCAAGGACGTGAGCTTCAGCGTGGAACCGGGCCAGGTGTACGGGTTTATCGGCCCGAACGGTGCGGGCAAGTCCACGACCATCAAGGTGCTGACGGGACTTTTGAATTTTGAATCGGGTAAGGTGCTGATAAACGGCATCAGCCCGCGCGACGTGAAGAGCCGCCGTTACATCGGCTACTCCCCGGAACAGCCGTATTTCTACGACTACCTCACGGGCCGCGAACTGCTCCGCTTCTACGGTACGCTGGTCGGGCTCGATGGTGCGGAACTGGACAAGCGCATTGGCTGGGCGCTCGAGCTTTTGCATGCGAACAAGGACTGGATCGACCGGCGCCTGCGTTCGTACTCCAAGGGCATGATGCAGCGCGTGGGAATTGCGCAGGCGATTCTCGGCAAGCCGAAACTCCTGATTCTCGACGAGCCGATGAGCGGGCTTGACCCGATGGGCCGCCGCGACGTGCGCGAGGCCATCCAGCAGCTGAACCGCGACGGCGTGACCATCTTCTATTCGAGCCACCTGCTGAGCGACGTGGAAAGTATCAGCCACAAGGTCGCGATGATTGTGGACGGCAAGATCGTACGTGAAGGGACGGTCGACGAGATTACCGAGTCGTGCGGCGTGGAATATCACGTGCGTACGCGCAAGGCTATTCTCGGCGAAGACCTGCCGCAGGGCGTGGCGCTTACGGGCCACCCGGAAGAATTCGTGTGCGAGGACGATGCCGCCCGCGACCGCCTGCTGGCCTACTGCCTTGCGAACGGGATTGCGGTCGAGAAGATGGACCACAAGCGCCCGAGCCTCGAAGACATCTTGACGGAGGAGATTGCCCGTGCAGACGCTTAAGCATATTGCCATTATTGCGCATAACACTTTCCGTGAATCTATCCGCGACAAGATTCTCTACAACATCGTGTTCATCGCGATTGCGCTTACCTTGTTCAGCATCGTGCTTGGCGAGTGGTCGGTGTTCGACCGCGCCTACGTGATCAAGTCCACCACGCTTTCGGTGATGAGCCTTTCGGGCCTCCTGATTTCCATCTTCGTGGGTATCAGTCTCGTGCAGAAGGAAATTCAGCGGCGTACGGTGCTCACGCTCTTGTCGAAGCCGATTAGCCGCGTCACGTTCATCGTGGGCAAGTACCTCGGCCTCCTTGCCGTGGTGGCGGTACACCTCACGCTCTTGACGGTTATCTACTACGTGATGCTGTTCTTCACGAACGCCGAACCGACGGCGAGCCTCTTGCTTGCCATCTACCTCATCTTCTGCGAGATGGCGGTGGTGATTGCGGTGGCGCTCCTGTTCAGCAGCTTCAGCAGCACGATCCTCTCGGCGCTCTTTACGCTGGGAGTGTATTTCGCAGGGCATCTGTGTAATGAACTTTTGGAGCAGGTGCGCTTCACGACCCGCATGAACGATGTGAGCGATGCTTCAGCGGCCTTGCTGGAGAAGATTGCAACCGTGATTCACGCGGTTTTCCCGGGGCTCTACCGCTACAACGTGACGAGTTACGTTGTGCACGGTCTTGCTCTCCCGGATATGTATTTGTTCTGGAACACCATCTATGCACTCGGCTACGTGGGAGTATTCCTCGCGATTGCTAGCTGGTGGTTTAGCCGGAGGGATTTCCTATGAGAAACCAGTATATGGCGAAGGTCCTCGTCCACAACAAGGTGGTGACGCAGGACCAGATAGATGCACATTGGGCCGAGGCTAACGACCAGGTCGATATCGGCCAGGTCTTGGTGAAGGCCGGGCTCCTGCAGCAGGCGATGTACGAGAAGGTACTAGCCTTCGTGAAGAACCTGGAAGCAAAGAATGCTGCGGCCGCTCCCGCAAAACCTGCCGCCCCGGCTGCTACGGCTGTCCCGGCTGCCCCGGCGCCCGCCGCTCCGGCGATGAAGCCCGCTCCTGCGGTAGCTGCGGAATCTGCGCCGGAAGAACCGGCCCTGCAGATCGAGGGCAACAACATCTATGGCGAATCGTCTTCCTCAAATGTGGTCGTCGAGAAGGTCTCGGGACTTGAATCTACGAGCATTTCGAATATCGGAATTTCGACGGAAACCGAGGCCGCTGCTGCCGAGAGCGAAGATGGAGAATTGCCTTCGCGGTTTGCCGTGGTATCGGGCGAAGGCTCCGAGGTCGCCGCTCCCGACACGCTCCTTACGACGATGAGCCTCAAGAAAGTGATGGCGTATGCGCGCAAGTTCGGCGCGACAGATATTTTCCTCTTTGCCGGCCGCCAGGTGATGATGAGCCAGTCCGGGACGCTGTTCCCGGTGACGGAACAGACTCTTGACAAGACGCGCGTGACGGAATACCTCACGGAAGCCTCTTCCGGTTTTGCGGATGGCTACCAGGTGGTTGCGGGCAAGAATTTCAGCAAGACGTTCGGGCTTCCGGGCGTGGGACGCGGCCGCATCTCGGTCACGTGGGACGATGTGAATCCGAGCGTGTCGATTCGCGTCATCCAGAGCGAAACGGTGTCGTTCGACAACCTGTTCTTGCCGCAGTTCTGCCAGTCGTTTGTGGACTTGCCGAGTGGCCTCGTGCTGGTGGCTGGTCCTTCGACTAGCGGCCGCTCTACAACGGTTGCAACTTTTGCCGAGATGATTGCGGAGCGCCGTCCGTGCTACATCCATACGGTCGAACGCCCCATCGAGCGCCTGCTCAAGAATCCGAATGGAGCGCTCGCGCAGAAGGAAGTTGGCTTGCATGTAAAGACGGGTGTCGCAGGTATCGAACTTGCGCTCCGCGATGGCGCTGACGTAATCTGCTTTGACCATCTGGAATCGATGGAAGAACTTGACCTGTTGCTGCAGGCCGCCAATGCGGGTGTGCTCGTGTTCGCGGTGACGGGCGGCAACAACATCCACGCGCTGCTTTCGAAACTGCTCGTCTCGGTTCCCGAATCGCGCCGTGCTTCGTTTGCCTGTACGCTTGCCGACCAGCTGAAGGGCGTCATCGTGCAGCACCTGGTGCCCGTGGTGCAGAATCAGGGGCTTGTCCTTGCGTGCGAGGCGATGCGCGTCACCTCTACGGTCGCGAACATGATCCGCAAGGGAGACCTTTCGCAGCTGGTGGCCGCCATCAGCAGTCAGAAGGACCAGGGCGTCACTCTGGATGATTCCTTGCAGATGTGCGTGGAGTCGGGGTATATCGATGGTGCGGAGGCGTGGAAGCGCGCGTTCGACAGCCGCCGTTTTGCGGCATACAGGCCTGCCTAAGGAGATTGTGCTATGGCTACAGAAATCGAACCGATTTTGGATTACGTTGTCAACATTGGCGCAAGCGAGCTGATTGTTACGGAAGGCGCCGCTCCTGCAGTGCGCTTGGCCGGCAAGGTGGGAATTGTTCCCGATGCTCCCGAGGTCGAATTTGGCTCCCTCCGCGAGTTCCTGGGTTCCATGGAAGGCGACTCGGGTTTCATGGTCTGCGGTCCGTGGGCGGGCTGCAAGTGGCGCGTGCGCTTTTTCCGGGCTGCTCTCGGCAACGCCGCCGTGTTCCGCCCGCTGATTGCGGAATGCCCTTCGTTTGATTCCCTGGGTGCACCCCAGTCTGTCGCTAGCCTGCTTGCGCTGAGCTCGGGGCTGGTCGTGTTTGCGGGGCCCGCGTGCTCCGGCAAGACGACTACGGCGACGGCCTATGTGAGCAGTCTTTGCGAATCGCGCGTGCTGCGCGCAAGCCTGCTGAACGGTTCTGAGGAAATCCCTGTGAAGGCGGGTGGCAGCCTCGTGCTGCGTGATTCCTCGGGCACCGTGGGTGACTGCATCTCGCAGGCGCTCCGTAGCGGTTGCGACCTCCTTTGGCTGGGCGATTTTTGCGGTGAGAATCTGCTCCCGATGCTGCGTGCCGCCGAGGCGGGTGCGCTTGTCGTGTGCAACGTTACTGCGGGCAATTCCGCCGGCGTGCTCGATGCGCTGCTTTCGACGATTCCCAATGCCGACCGGGATCTTTGCCGCACCATGCTTGCCGCCTACCTCAAGGCGATTGTCGTGCAGCGTTTGCTTCCGGGAGAAAGCGATGGCGCTCCCGTGCCTGCGTGGGAAGTGCTCTTCAATACGCAGAAAGTGGCGACCCTCATTCGTAGCGGCGAATTCTTCAAGCTTTCGTCGATTATCGCTGCATCGGGAGCGGAAGGCATGCTCCTGATGGACGATTGCCTGGCAGAACTTGTGAAGGCGGGGTATATTGCCCGCGATGTCGCGGAGAGGTATGTCTCTAACGTCGCGCGTCTCGGGTAGGTTGTTCAGGACCATTTTCGTAGCGGCTTTGACCGCGTTTTCGCTGTTGGCGGCACAACCGTCGCAGAGCGCAGATTCGTTACAGCCTGTCGATACTTTGTCTGCTAACCGGCCGGATTCTGCAACTGCATTGCCGCCGGAGTCGGGGGTTGTGGCGACCCTGGAAGCGCTGAGCGCCGTTCCCGATTCGCTGCAGGATTCTTCGAAGGTTGCGGATTCCTCGGCAACGCAGGAACCGTCGGCTCCTGCACCGCATTCGCTCAAGTCTGTCCTCTACCTGGGAGCGGGCAATCATTCCCTGTGGTACCACCTGGGCGTGCTTTATGCGATCGAGGCTTATTCCGTACCTGTGGATTCCATTGTCGGAACCTCGTGGGGCGCCTTTGTCGGATACCTTTGGGCGAAGGGCGTATCGCTCGACGATATCCAGCGCATATTGCTTGATTCTGATTTTGCGGGATTGTCATCCCCGGATAGTGCGAAAGTGCAGGGGCCGCGCTACGTAATCCCGGTTTCGGAATCGGGTGTGCCGAGCCTCCGTGAACGTTTTTCCCTGTATGTCGATTCTTCGGGTGGCGTCCATCGCCGTCAGAAGCTGCTTGTCCCTGATTCGGCCTTTGTGCAGTCGTCGCTTTCGTACCTCCGGTTGCAGGAATCGCTATTGCGTCATAGCGGAAAGTTCAGGATTCCGTTTGCAGTCCTGGGGTGCGATGGGGTAGTCGGTAATTCGTACAGCGATATCCTTGCGAGCTTGCCTGTGAAGGGTAGCGTGATGCCGGGCGATTATTGCCCTTACCTTGCCCTTCCCGCCGAAGATTCGCCCGACGAACTGGCGGTCATATCTGTGGCGGATCCGCTTCGCGGTGAACTTCGTGCTTCGGGCCGCCAAAAGGCCATTGCCACGGAAGTCCTGAAAACTCTGGGCTCGCAGCCGGGTGTCATTGTCCGTCCGCATACGGTATTGGATACGTCCCACAGGGGCTGGATTCAGGCCGGGTTCTCGGCGCTTGAATCGAAGCTTTCGCAGATGGCGGCCCTTGGCGGCCGACGTGCCGATTACGGATCGTCGCATGTGGCGTCTATTCCCTGGTTCAAGTTCAAGCCTTCGTTCGATAGCCTTTCTGCCGAGACGCATTCTCCCGTGAAGTCGTATTGGGCTGAAACCGATACGGGGATTGTTGCTCCGCGAAATTTCGCGTATGACCTTTTGCATTTCCCGTCATACGATTCCGTGGCGTTCAACATGCTTTCGGATGGAGACCTCCTTGTCGATGCGGAAATCAAGCCGACGTTCGATGTGGCCGTGGGCGGTTTCGGTTCCAATGCGATAGGCCCGAACGCCTATGCAGAATTGGCGTTTTACCATGTGGAACAGATGGAAATTCAGCTCATGCTCTCCGGTTTTTGGGGCGGGACCTCCTACGGCTTTTCTCCGAAAGTCGGCGTAGAACGCCTCTGGAGCAAGGACTGGGGCCTGGAAGTCGGCTACACCTGGCAAAGGCTTCGCCCGTTGAAATCCTACATCAACGATATTCGCGCGGTACAGAGGGTCTATTCCGAAAAGAAGAGCGATATCTCGGCGTCCATGTTCTACAGGTTCGATGCGAATCAGAAGGTATCTGCGGAATTCCTTTTTGCCAATCGCGTCTATGAACTCGACCGCTACTTTTATCCGGGTGGCGAATTCGAAATGTACCCTGCATCGCAGAAGCTCCATTACGAGTATGTCTCGGGCGATGGACGCATGTGGTTTTCGGAGAAGGGCTTTGCCTTCCATGGCGAAATTGGCCTGACTTCTATCGGCTACGATTTTGGATTCGACGAGATTATCCCGACCTTCATTACTTCGTATTTCGATGCGCAGTATGCAATATCTCCCAAGCCGTTTGTTACGCTGAACGCATTTGCGGCTTTCGCGATGAACAAGTACCATAAGCATGGTTACGGCTATGAGTATCCGGAATCTTTCGAACTGCTCGCCTTGGACAATTGCATCCGCCCCCGCATCGCGGCGACACCCTGGAGCACGGAGTGGATAAATCCCGACCTTGCCTCGCATCATTATGGGTTGCTCCGTTTCCAGGGCGGCCTGCATTATAAGGGCTCGGGTATCTGGTTGAACTTCGCCTATGTCCATGATTTCGAAGAGAATCCCACGTCACGGCTCGAAAAGCACAGGTTCGTGTTCGAACCCGCCTTGCGCCTTTCGTACAAGTCGATCAATATTTATGCGGGAATGTCGCGGATCGTGGATAGCGAGTCCTTCGGCGACCTGGGCGACTTTGACAACTACAAGTACTTCGTCCGTATTGGCGAATACGACCTGTTCTAGAGTTTGTATGTAACCGAATGACTATTCGCCACGGTTCTTCGCGGCGACATCCTTGTATTTGTTGTGATCGGCGAGCGTGCTGCTGAAGAAGTGCGTCATGCTGCCGTCATCCTTTGCGACAAAATAGAGGGCTTTCGTCTCGGCGGGGTGGAGGGTCGCCTCGATGGCCTTCAGTCCTGGATTCGAGATGGGACCGGGCATGAGTCCCTTGAACTTGCGGGTATTGTACGGGCTGTCGCTGTTGAGCTGGCTCTTGTAGATGGGGCCTGTTAGGTTCTTGAAGATGAACCTCACGGTCGGGTCCGCCCCGAGCGGCATGTCTATGTCGAGCCTGTTGTGGAACACTCCGGCAATCAGCGGCCTCTCTTCGGGGATACCTGTTTCTTCTTCGACCACGCTTGCCAGTGTGAGCACCTTGTGCCAGCTACCGAGGCGTTTCCACTTGGATGGCCCCGGTTCTTTTTCGAGCTTGTCCCTGAGGCGGAGGTTCGCTGCGACCATCTGCTTGAGGATGGTTTCTTCGTTCGCGTCGATGGGGAAGGGATAGGTGTCCGGGAGCAGGTAGCCTTCCAGCGAGTTCGCATCGACCCCGAGACTGCGGGCGAACTTCGGGTCCTGGACGAGGGCGTTCCAGCGCTTTTCATCCAGGTCCGGGAAAGCCTTCTTGAGGTAGGCGGGTATCTCCCACGAGGCACGGCCTTCGGGAATGTTCACGCGGCGCACGGCGGTCTTGCCGCTTTCGAGGATGGCGCCGATTTCGTCGAGCGTCTGGTGCGGCGGAATCTCGTACCACCCCTTGCGGATGGAGGGCTTGCGCAACTTGTTCCATACCTTGTAGGCCAGTCCGTCGCTCCAGATTCCCTTTTCGGAAAGGGTGTTCCCCAGGGCGGAGGAGGGGAGCCCGTTCGGGATTTCAATGAGGACGGTTTGGTCGTTTTCGGACACCGCGTTGAGTCTTTTTTTCATCAGGAACGTGCCAGAAACGCCCGCTAGAACGAAAAAAACGAAAAAAATGGCAAAAATCTTCTTCATGATGTAAAAATTTAAAAGAAAATGTGACCAATTGCAAAAATAAAAGGTATATTCCATATGCATTGTTGAATATTTTTACCTTGCTTTTGAGGAATGATATGAAAAAGCTTTTCGCTATTACGCTTGCTTTGATGGTCGCTGCCGCCTTTGCCGCTCCGAACAAGGTCAAATCCAAGCTGGGTGACATTGAACTTACCAAGGAAAAGGGTGGTGGAAACGTCGTGTGCACCGCCGGGTTCAATGACGAACTTACGATCGTCAAGGATGGCGATACCGACGTTCTGGTCAAGGGTAGCTGCGGCCAGGGCTGGGTGCCCAAGTCCAAGGTCGAATACGTTGCCGCTCTCGCCGGTGACAAGTCCATGAAACTCGATGGCGTGGACGTGGTTGGCTGGCTCGATAACCCGAGCGCCGTGTTCGTGTTGGAAAACGACGACATGGACTTCGACGGTGTGAACATCGACCGTGACTTCAAGGAATACCTGCAGCACACGATGGACCGCGAAACCATGGAAATGCACAACAACGAAAACTAATCGTTGTCGCGTTTCGAACCGATTTACGCCCCGCATTAAGCGGGGTTTTTTGTTTCTGTTGACTGGGGAACGTTTACTGCGGTAAACGGCAATGTTAGTGCTGTGTTTTCTGTCACGTGGATTTTTGGCGTGTTGAAATTAAATTTGGGGGTAGGGAATGGTGTAACCTTTGAAGGATGTGTGTATGAAGAAGATTGCGCTTTTTTTGTCCGCCCTGTTGGCGGTGAGTGCGTTCGGACGCGTGGGGCCTGTGAGCCAGTATGGCCAGCTCCAGGCAGGTAAGAATTCCAGCGGCAAGGGACAGATCTACGGTAAGTGCAAGGGCGTTACCAGTGGCAACGAAGTTGCCGTGCAGGGCATGAGCCTTTTCTGGGCGATTGCGAGCGGTGATGCCGGTGCGGATTTCTGGACGGCAAGCACTGTGGATAAATTAGTAAAGGACCAGAAGATTCAGATCATCCGCGCACCCATGGGTGTCGACGAGGAATGGGGTGCCGGCAACTATTTCTCCAAAATGGATTACTACAAGGGCCTGATGAATACGGTGGTCCAGGCCGCTATCGATAACGACATCTACGTGATTATCGACTACCATAGCCATTGTGCGGAGGGTGATACCAGCAAAGCCAAGCAGTTCTTTGGCTACATGGCCGAGAGGTGGGGCGGCTATGACAACGTGATTTTTGAAATCTACAACGAGCCGAAGAATTCCTGCGGCGACTCGTGGGTGGATGCAAGCGGGGCGAGGACCTATTGGGTGAACGGCATCGCTCCCTATGCGAGGACCATTCTCAAGACGATCCGCCAGTATTCGGACAACCTTGTCGTGGTGGGAACCCCGTACTACGACCAGTATACGAACGCGGCACTCGCGGATCCGATCAATGACAATAACATCGCCTATACATTCCATTACTATGCGGGCGAGGATCCCTATCGCCATACGATCGACAACCAGGGCAAGAATGCAGAAGACGCGATGAACGGCGGACTTTCCGTATTCGTTTCCGAATGGGGCAATTCGGCACCTAGCGGCAATGGCGGATTCAACGCTTCTTATAGCACCGATTGGTACAACTGGATGAAGAAGCACAAGCTTTCGGGAGCCAACTGGTCTGTCTCGAACAAGAAGGAGACGGCCTCGTACTTTGACGGTGGCGCCTGGAATTATTCAACGAGCGGTCAGTGGGTCAATACTAATGTGTTCGCTTCGCTCCCGTCGTCCTATACGGCATGCTCTACGACTCCGACTTCTAGCAGTTCTATTGCGAGCTCCTCCAGTTCGCTTCCTGCTGGCTACACCGACTACATCGACGACCTGGAAGATGGTGACGGTTTCGCCTATACCGGTGGTGAGTGGTACGCTTATACCGACAAGGGCGACAAGGGCGCTTCGACGATTTCTAACGGTCCCGGCAGGAACGACGGCTATAACGTTGTCATCTCGGGTTCTACGGCGGGCAATTCCTCCAAGTACGTGGCGGGTGTGACCGGAGTGAAACTTTCGCAGGGTGACAATCCGTACGACCCGTATGTGGCGCTCGGTGTCGCGTTGAACGAGAACCAGACGGCCTACGACCTTTCTGCCTGTACCGAGATTAGCTACAAGTACAAGGGCGCATCGCATAACTTCAAGGCCGAAGATACCGGCGTTACGGATTACGGCTACCACCAGATAACGAAGGCGGCGTCGAGTACGTGGACAACGGCGACGGTATCTTGGGATTTGCTGGTGCAGGAATCCTGGGCCGAACCCGTCACGCTTTCCAAGAAGCGCATCGCCAAGTTCACCTGGGAAATCAAGGGATCGCAGCCTGCGAACAACTACCTCTACATCGATGACGTGCGTTGCTCCGGTCTTGCCTTTAAGCCCGTGCCGTCTCCGACATCCAGCAGTTCCTCCGCGAAGAGCAGCTCGAGCATGTCTTCTTCTAGTGTAGCCTCTTCGAGCAGCGTGCAGTCTTCTTCCAGTGCTAAGGTGCAGACGCTGTTCCAGCTTACGAGCGGGAACGCGGATCAGACGGTGACTGCGGGCAATTCCATCAAGTCCATCGTCTATAGCATCAAGAATGTGACGAAGGTGAGCGTGGACGGCCTTCCCGCCGGATTGATGGGCGCGATAAACAAGAGCAATACGAACTTCACGATTTCAGGAACTGTAGCCGACAGCTTGAAGGATAAAGAATATGTCTACACGATTGCCGTGACCGGTGTCGATTCGAACACGACTGCTACGGGCAAGATTACGGTGAAGCACAAGCCGGTAAAGACGACGCTCTCGGTGACGAGCAATGCGACGCAGACGGTTACCGCGGGCGATTCCATCAAGCCGATTGTGTTCAGCTACGCGAACATGGATTCTGTCAAGCTGACGGGAATTCCGCAGGGGACGCTTACGATTGCGCAGAACAAGAATGCAAAAACGCTGACGGTTGCTGGCGCCGTGAGCGAGGGCCTCTCTGACGGAGAATATACGGCCTCGATGACCGTTTATGGTCCGGACAACAATGCGACAGCCACAGCGAAGATTACGGTGAAACACAAGCCGGTCGCGACAGTGTTCGAACTCACGAGCGGCAATGCGACGCAGAAGGTGACCGCGGGTAGCTCCATCGAACCGATTGTCTACAGGTACGAGAATGTCACGGCGGTCAGAGCCAGCGGACTTCCTTCCGGCGTAACGGGCGTGCTGGACCAAAGTGCGAAGGTGTTCAGGATCTATGGCACGGTGGATGCAGCCGCTGTGGCGCAGGATTATGTGTTTACGGTCGAGGTGACAGGCAAGGACGAGAATACTTCTGCCACCGGAACGATTACTGTGGAACGATCCTCCAGCTCCGAGGCTTCTTCTTCGAGCATCGCGTCGAGCAGTAGTGAGAAGTCTTCCTCTAGCGTCGCAAGCAGCTCGTCCGAAAAGAGTAGTTCGAGTGTCGCATCTTCCAGTTCTGAAGTATCCTCAAGTTCCGAGAAGTCCTCGTCCAGCTCGAAGCCCGAATCTAGCAGCAGTGTCGAATCTTCTTCTAGCGAAGTTTCATCTTCGAGTGTCGTTTCCTCCAGCAGCGAAAATACGCTGGTCGTGGTGACGGGTAGCTTGGAGCAGGTCGTTGTTCGCGGCGAGGCGTTCGAAACCATCACGTTCAGCAACGTGAAGACGTTTGAACGCAAATCCTGGAATATCTGGTTCCTGGACTTTAAGCAGGTTGGTGATGTCGTAACTGTTGAGGGCTCCGTACACAAAGACTTCCCGATGGGCACTTCCGTGGAAACGGTCAGGGTTAACGGACAGAATTTCGATATAACGTTTGACGTGACGGCACCTGCAAGCAGTTCGTCGGTGGAATCCTCTTCCAGCGAAACTCCGGTTTCTTCTTCGAGCGAAGGTTCTTCCTCGAGCATCTCTCCGGAATCTTCTTCCAGCGAAGGCACGACACTCGCAATGCCGACGGTCGTTTCTGCACTTTCCCTGGGAATCTCCGGCCGTACGCTCCATGTGGCGGGGGCCCCCGACATGTCTGTCGAAATCTTCGACATGCAGGGTTCCCCGGTGGCGTCCTTCAGGCATGTGTCGGGCTCCGTGAATCTCGATATGCTCCGTCAGGGCAGCTTCGTTGTGCGCCTCCGTGCGGGCTCGAACAGCCTCATCCGCCGCATTGTGGTAAAGTAATCAAGGAATTCTCCTCCTAAAACGTCCTCGTCGTGTGAAATGCGCGGCGGGGATTTTTATGTCCGTTCTTACAAAATGCATAAATTTGCATATTTGCATAGATTTATTATAGATTTTTTCTATATTTGTCGCCATGAAATTTTCTAAAGGCGTCAAGGACGGCCTTCCGATTGGCCTTGGGTACTTTGCGGTGTCGTTCTCGTTCGGCATCGCGGGTTCCAAGCTTTTGAGCTGGCCGCTGGTCACGTTCATCTCGATGACGAACCTCACCTCGGCGGGACAGTTCGCGGGTCTCCAGATTATGGCCGATGCCGCGGGCACCTTTATCGAGATGGCGATTGCGACATTCTTTATTAACCTGCGCTACAGCCTCATGGCGATTTCCCTTTCGCAGAAGGTCGCCTCCAGTTTCGGTACGGGCAAGCGCCTGCTCCTTGCTACGGGCATCACTGACGAAATCTACGCGCTCGCGGTAAGCCAGACGGAACCTGTCACGGCGCGTTACTTCGCGGGCCTCATGGTTCTTCCTTACATCGGGTGGTCTTCGGGAACGATGTGCGGCGCCATTTGCGGAGAGATTCTCCCCGCAGTCGTTACGAACGCTCTCGGGGTGGCCTTGTACGGCATGTTTGTCGCCATCGTCGTCCCGCAGATGAAGGCGCACCGCCCCACGCTTATCGCCGTGTTGATTGCAATCGCCTGCAGCTTCGCGTTCAAGTTCGTGCCTGCGCTCAGCGGCGTCACGGTCGGGTTTGCGATAATCATCTGTGCGCTGGTCGCATCGCTTATCGGTGCGGCGCTCTTCCCAGTCAAGGATGAAGATGACGAATGTGGACAAAGTAAGGAGGACGCATGAACCTGAGGGACTATTGCCTCTTCCTGCTCGTGATGGCGGGCGTCACCTACCTGCTGCGCGCCGTTCCGTTCGTGCTCTTGAAAGGCAAAATCAAGAGCCGCTTCTGGCGTTCGTTCCTCGCGTATGTTCCTTACACGGTTCTTGCCGCGATGACGGTTCCCGCAATCTTCTTCGCGACGGATAGCAAGCTTTCGGGAGCATGCGCGCTCGCGGCTGCGGTTGTCGCCTCGCTCCTTGGTCTCGGCCTTGTGGGTGTTGCCGTTGTCGCCTGCGTTACGGTGCTGGGTGTCGACGGTCTTGCGCTTCTGCTTGTATAATCAGCATAAAAAAAGCGCTCCGTGCGGAGCGCTCTAATACCCATGTCCGGAATCGAACCGGAATAACCTCCTTCGGAGGGAGGGACACTATCCATTGTGATACACGGGCCCGGCCAATGCAATCCCGCAGTGTGCGGAATCCATCCGGTTTTGCGAATGCAAATATAGCAAACTCAGATAATCTTGACGATGAGTTCGTGCGGTTCGGCGTCCACCACAAGCGCATCGTAGAATTCGCCCATGTCGGCGTCGCCTTCGAGCACCTTTACGATGTCGTCGTTCTCCATCGAGTTGCCTTCGGTGCGCCCGTAGAAATGGTATTCGCTTTCTTCGGCGACTTGGTCGATGATGATGCGGACTTTCTTCCCGATCATCGCCTCGGCGCGTTCCGCATCGAGTTCTTCCTGAAGATCTGTCACGGCGTCGAGCCTTGCGCGTGCCTCGCTCTCGTCTACGGCGGGCAGGTCCATCTCCATCACGGGCGTGCCTTCTTCGGGGCTGAATACGAATCCGCCCAGGTGGTCGAACTGTACGTCTTCCAGGAGCTCCATCAGCTCTTCAAAGTCCTCGTGCGTTTCGCCGGGGAACCCGACAAGCACCGTCGTGCGGAGTGTGACACCCGGAATGCGCTCGCGAATCTTGTGCAATATGTCGACGAGTTCCTTCTTGCGGTAGTTGCGCTTCATGTTCTTGAGCACGTTGTCGCTGGCATGCTGGATTGGCATGTCCACGTACTTCACGAGGCGCGGCTCGTTTGCCATCAGGTCTAAAAGTTCATCGTCCACGAACATCGGGTACCAGTAGAGCGTGCGTATCCACGGGATGTTCGTGTTGTCGAGAATCGCCTTCAAAAGTTGGGCGAGAGTGCCGCCCTTCTTGCCCTTCTCGCGCCCGAAGTAGGTCGTGTCCTGCGCGATGAGGGTAATCTCTTTCACGCCCTGCGCCTCGAGGCCCTTGGCCTCCTCGACGATATCGTCGATACTGCGCGATACCTGCTTCCCGCGGATCAGCGGGATCGCGCAGTAGGCGCAGCGCCGGTTGCATCCTTCCGCAATCTTCAGGTAGGCGTGGTGCTTGAACCCGCCGAGATTCATGCGCGGCAAGTTTTCCGCATCGCAAGTCTGCGGTGCGACAATACCCATCTTCTTCAAAAGTTCGCCCGGCTTGTACGTGCCTACCCAGTAGTCCACTTCGGGCAGTTCCTTGATAAGCTCTTCGCCGTAGCGGCCTGAGAGGCAGCCCGATACAATCAGTTTCTGCTTGGGCTTCTTGCTGTTAATTTGTGCGAGAATCGCGTTGATGGATTCTTCCTTCGCGGCCTCGATGAACCCGCAGGTGTTCACCAGGATGTAGTCCGCCTTGGCTGCACTTTCGCAGGTCACAAAACCCGCGTGCAGCATTTCGCCGACGAGGTTCTCCGCGTCGACCTGGTTCTTGGCGCATCCTAAGTGGACAACGAATACTTTGGGCTTCTTTGTAGGCATGTAAGCAAATTTAGAAAATAGGTCATGCAAAAAAAAGAGCCCCGGAGGAGCTCTTTTCGTAAAGATTGCGCGAACCGCTTATTCCCAGTCGTCCACGAAGTCTTCTGCGGGCGGAGCCGGAGGTGCTGCCGGTGCAGGAGCGGGAGCCGGTGCCGGAGCAGGTTCGGGTGCAGGCGCTGGAGCAGGAGCAGGTTCAGGTTCGGGTGCCGGTGCGGGCGCAGGAGCCGGTTCAGGTTCGGGTGCCGGTGCCGGAGCAGGTGCGGGAGCCGGTTCGGGTTCAGGTTCAGGAGCCGGGGCCGGTTCGGGCTGGTTGTCCTGCGGAGGGGCATAGTACGAGCTCGACTGGTCGCTGCCGGATTCTCCCGAAGAAGGGTTGCCGACTTCATCGTTCTTGCTGTTGTCGACCCACCACTGGAAATTCAGGGCGGAAAGGACCTGCTTGCCGTATTCCTGGGCGTTTGCGTAAGTCTGGAAGAAGCCGACGCGCACGCGGTAGTAGGTACCTTCGAGTTCGCCCGGGTTTTCGACTTCGGCGACGTAGGCCTTGATGTTCTGTTCGGAGAGCTTCTTGACGATGCCGTCAGCGCCCTTCTTCGAAGGCTGGATGCTCACCTGGATTACGAAAGGTCCTTCGCTTTGCGGCTGGATATCGCCGGTGGCGGCAGGTGCCGAAGCCTTTTCTGCCTTCTCGGTGGCGGTGGCTTCAGCCTTGGTTCCTTGGGATAGAGATTGGATGGGAACGAGCTCGGGTTCATCGCTCTGTGCGGTGGGTGCCGGAGCGTTTTCAGTTGCTGCCGGAGCCGGTTTTTTCATGTCCGGGACGATTTCTTCTTCCTCGTTGTTGCAACCAACGACGAGCGCGCCAACGAGGGCAGCGGCACAAAGTGGGGTCGACCATGCTGATTTCATTCAAAATCTCCAGAAAACGGATGTAAAACCCCTAGGAAGGGGGCTTTCGGGTAAAAATATATATAAGTCTTTGATGACCCGCAAGTTATAAATAAGAAAATAACGAAAAAAATGGGCCGGATGATTCACCCTTGACGAAATCCGCGCAGTTAAATATATTTGGCTATCCAAAAACGAATATCTAATTCAACCAAAGGATCATCGTGATCGGTGTAATTGTAAAGTCCAACGAACCTTTTGAACGCGCTCTCAAGCGTTTCACCAAGTCCTGCGAAAAGAATGGCATCATTTCCGATGTCAAGAAGCGCCAGCGCTTCGAAAAGCCTTCTGAAGAAAAGAAGCGCGTCGAAACTGCAGCTCGCCGCAAGCGCTTGAAAGAAATCGCTGACCAGAACCGCAAGCGCCTCTACTAATCCGCATCCGGCATTGCCGGTCCGTTTTAGCGGAAGTCCAAAGGTTTCGAAGGGCGCAAGTCCTAGTGATGAGTCGTCGGTCCATGACCGGTGGCTCGTTGCGTGTTTTTAGAGATTGAACCAAGACGCCAGGAGCGGGGCGTAAGCCGCCCGGAGTAAGATATGAGCAGTGCATTGCTGACAAAGATTCTCGACGATATCAAGACCGCCATGAAGGCGCACGATTCCGAAACGCTCGGAACGCTCCGTACCCTCCATTCCGACATCAAGAACGAAGCCATGAAGGCTGGCGCCACGCCCGCGCAGATTACCGAGAGCATCACTGACGAAATGTGTGTCGATGTGCTCGCCCGCAGCGTGAAGCAGAAGCAGGAAGCTATCGAGATCCTCAAGAAGGGTGGCTTCGTGGACAAGATTCCCGCCGAAGAGGCTGTCATTGCGCTCTACCGCAAGTACATGCCCGCCGAGATGACTGAAGACGAAGTCAAGGCTCTCATTGCCGAAATCAAGGCGGCGACCGGAGCTTCCAGTCCGAAGGACATGGGCAAGATCATGAAGGAGCTTTCTCCTAAGGTCAAGGGCCGTTTCGATGCCAAGCGCGCATCCGCCTTGGTTCAAGAAGCGCTGAAGTAGAAGACTATAGGGTAGGCCTCCATGCCCACCTCGCAATCCAAAATCCAAGAACTGGAACTGCTTTACAAGATCAGTTCCATCCTGAACCAGACGCTCGATTTCGAGAGCGTCGCGCACCCGATTTTGGAAGTGGTGGAATCTACGATGGGTGTGGAACATGCGACGCTTACGCTGTACAACCGCCACACGGGCGAAATCTCCATCGAAATTGCGGAAGGCTTGAGCAGTCGCCAGGCGCGCAAGGGCCGCTACAAGGTGGGCGAGGGCATTACCGGCCGCGTCGTGGAGACCGGCAAGCCGATAATCATTCCTTCCGTTGCGAAAGACCCGGACTTTCTTGACCGTACGGGGCGTGGCAAGTCAGAAGACAAGGCGTTCCTCTGCGTGCCCGTCATCATGGAGCATCAGGTCATCGGCGCCTTCAGTGCCGACGTGCAAAACCCGGTAGAAGAGGAACTCCCTGAAAAGCTTCGCTTGTTAGAAATCATCGCGCAGATGCTTGCGGCGGCTGTGAAACTCCGTCGCGAAGCCCGTGAGGAGAACGAACTCCTGAAGGCGGAAAACGAGCGCCTGACGCTCGAACTCAAGGACCGCTTCCAGCCCGACAACATCATCGGGCGCTCGAGCGAGATGCAACGCGTGTATGCGCAGATAGACCAGGTTTCAAAGAGCCCGCTCCCCGCGCTCATCGTGGGCGAGGTCGGTACGGGCAAGGGGCTTGTGGCCGAAGCCATCCATTACCGCTCTGATCGCAACATGGGCCCGTTCGTCCGTGTCCATTGCGCGTCCATGCCTGAATCCGTATTGGACCGTGAACTTTTCGGCAGCGTGCGCGGCGCGCTCGTGGGTGTGTTTGCTGAAACTCCCGGCCGCGTAGAACAGGCCGAAGGCGGTACGCTGTTCCTGGACGAGGTGGGCGAACTTTCGCCGAACCTTCAGGTCAAGCTTTTGCGCTTGATGCAGCATGGCGAAGTGGAACGCATCGGTGCACGCATCGCGAAGAAGGTGAACGTCCGCGTGATTGCGGCTACCACCAAGAACCTGCAGCAGATGGTCGAAGAAGGAGCCTTCCGCGAAGACCTCTATTACCAGCTGCATATCTTCCCGATTTACGTGCCGCCGCTTCGCAACCGCAAGACAGATATCGTGCTGCTGGCGGACCATTTTGTGGAACATTACTGCCGCATCGTGGGCAAGAACGTGCGCCGTCTTGCGCGTACGACCATCAACATGCTCATGAGTTACCCGTGGCCCGGAAACGTGCGCGAACTCGAGAACGGAATCGAGCGCGCGGTACTCGTTGCCGACGAAGACGTCATCTACCCGCACCATTTCCCGACGACACTCCAGACCGCCGAGACGAGCGGCACTCCCGTGAACGGCAATCTTAAGCGCATGGTGGAAGCCTACGAGAAGGATATCATCTGCGACGCCCTCAAGAGCTCCAAGGGCAAGGTTGCCGCAGCCGCCCGCAGTCTTTCCACGACTCCGCGAATCCTTACATATAAAATAAACCAGCTCGGTATTGACCTCGCTGGTTTCGGAAAGTAGTTGCTGTATCTAAGTCCGGGAAATTCTCGGATTAGTTGTAGGTAATGGTGAACATGAGGTTGATGCCGAATGCCGAGGCGTCACCTGCGTCATCCTGGTCATTCGCGCTGCCGTAGGTGAAGGCGAGCTTGGCGCCGAGGCCCCATTCCGGAGCGACCCACCATTCCTTGCCAGCGCCGACCTGGAAGCCGAAGCCGGTATCGGTGGAACCGGCGGTGCAGTAGCTGCCGCTGCAGTTGTCAATTTCGATGCTGAACCATGCGAGGCCGAGGGAGGCGGTGAAGAACACGTTGGACGGCAGGTAGTAGGTGGCGCCGATGCCAAAGAGGTTCATCTGTTCGCTGATGCCTTCGGATTCATCGTATTTACGGCCGCTCTTGGTGTAGCGTTCGATGTCGTTCGCGTTCTTGACGATAATGAACGATGCGTGCAGGAGCGTGTTCTCCATAATCCTTCCGCCGATTAGAAAATCGGTTTCTGCGGAGAGGCCCTTGGCCTTCATGTCATAATTGTCGTTGTCGGATGCTACATAATCAAAGCTCTGGAAGCCTAAACCGAGAGTCCAGTTCATAAAGAACCCATCGTGAGTCTGGGGGGCGGATTCGGCGAAGCAGAGAGCTGCGGCTGTTGCAATGAGAGCTAAAAACTTTTTCATGATTCCTCCTTTTTTTGGAATAAAATAAAGATAGTAATCCGTTTTTCCAATACAAGAATAAAAATTGGGGTTGTTTGAAAAAAAAAATCTTACAAATGTGGCCGTTCTGCTTTTTTTTACCCTAAGCCGTGTCCTATGGACACAAAAACGCTGTTTCGAATAAAAAGGAGCCATTTCGGCGGGTTGATTTAGATGCCCGTGCGTTCTAATTCTATATTTCCCCCTCGAAAAAACAAGGAACCATTATGCAATTTCGTCCCGTTAAGGAACAGCTTGATATTTTGATGCGCGGCGTCATCGATGTCGTGCCGCAGGAAGAACTCGAAAAGAAGCTTCAGAAGTCCTACGATACCGGAGTCCCGCTCCGTATCAAGATGGGTGTTGACCCGACTGCCCCGGATGTGCACTTCGGCCATACGGTCGTGATGCGCAAGCTCCGCCAGTTCCAGGACCTGGGCCACACCGTCGTGCTCATCGTGGGTGACTACACTGCACAGATCGGTGACCCGAGCGGCCGCAACAAGGCTCGTCCTCGTCTTTCTCATGAACAGGTTCTTGAGAACGCTAAGGAATACCAGGAACAGTTCTTCAAGGTCGTGCGCCGCGACCAGGTGGAAATCCACTACAACGGCGAATGGTTCTCCAAGCTCCCGTTCAGCAAGGTGACCGAACTCATGGGCCAGTTTACCGTGGCCCAGATGCTCGAACGCGAGGACTTCCACAACCGCTACACGGCGAATACGCCCATCAGCCTGCACGAGTTCATGTACCCGATGATGCAGGGCTACGATTCCGTGGCCATCAGGAGCGACGTGGAACTCGGCGGCACCGACCAGAAGTTCAACGTGCTCCGTGGCCGTGACCTGCAGCTTTTCGAAGGCATGGAACCGCAGATCGGCCTCTTCATGCCTATCCTCCTCGGTACCGACGGCAAGGTCAAGATGTCCAAGTCCATCGGCAACTACGTGGGCCTGAACGAACCCGCCGACGTGATGTACCACAAGATTTACAGCCTTGCCGACAGCATCGTCGAAAACTGGTTCGAACTTCTGACCAACATTCCGCTCGAAGAAATCAAGCAGATGATGGCCGACATCGCCGCGGGCAAGATGAACCCCAACGATGCCAAGCACCGCCTCGCTATCGACATTGTGACGCAGTACTACGGCGCAGAAGCCGCCGAGGCCGCCGCAGCGAAGGAACGCGAAATTCACAGCGGTAACGCCATCCCGAGCGATGCTGCCGAATGCAGCGTTGCGGCCGGCACCTACGGTGCCCTGGACCTGCTCGTGGAAATCAAGGCGTTTGCCAGCAAGGGCGAAGCCCGTCGCATGGTCCAGAACGGCGGCGTGAAGATTGGCGGCGAAAAGCTTGCCGATCCGCAGTCCCAGATTGAAATCAAGGGCGGCGATCAGCTGGTTGTCCAGGTGGGCAAGCGCAAGTTCTACAAGGTGAACTTCTAGGAGGTCCCATGCCTCAGGAAACATTGATTCTCGGCCTTAATCCCGCCTGGCAGCGGTTGTTCTTCGTGGACAAGTTTACGCTGGGCGAAGTCCACCGCGTTTCGAAGGTGGAGGAATACGCTTCGGGCAAGGGGATCAACTGCGGCCGCGTGCTGCAGCTCCTGGGCGGCTCTCCCTTGATGATGCACTTCCTGGGCTCGGAATACGGCCCGCGCATTTTCGATGAACTTTCTGCCTGCGGAATCAGCCAGGCGCCCGTGTGGATCAAGGAACCGACCCGCATCTGCACGACAATCGTGAGCGAGGGAGATTCAACGGAATTGATCGAACCGTCCCCGATTCTCACCCCGTCCGAAAACGACGACTTTATCCAGAATCTCAACGAGTACTGGAATTCGACGCAGAATGTCGCCCTGTGTGGCACTTTCCCGCAGGGGTTCGATGTCACGCTGATAAACAACCTCGACTTTACCGGCAAGAAGGTCTACATCGATGCTATCGAGAATGTCGATGCCTGGCTTGCGAAGGGCGTCGAGCTGTTGAAGATAAACTTGCAGGAATACTGCAAGCTGCTTTCTCGCCTCGGAATTCCGCAGGTGATGTCTAGCCCGCAGTTTTGGAAGATGACCGCTACGGCGGTGCTCGAAAGGCTTCCCATCAAGAACCTGGTGGTGACCGACGAGGAATCCCCGGTCCATGCGTTCAGGCTTGTCGAGAAGAAGTTCCAGGAACTGATTCTGCAGCCTCCGACGGTGGAAGTCCAGAACAATGTGGGTGCCGGAGATTCCTTCTTTGCGGGCTGGCTCTATGCCGACAGCATGGGCCTCGATTTCGAGGAATGCCTCGTGAAGTCCACCGCGGTCGCTGTTGCCCGCTGCGAGGTGGACAAGCCCTGGATGCTTTCGCTTGAAAGGATTGCGGAACTCGAAAACGAGCTCAAGTCCGAAGTCGAAAGACTCGAGTAGCGGGGGAGTTGCCATGAGCAAGACCCTTGTCGCCTTTGCCTCCAAGAAGGAATTCAACATCCTTTTCCCGAAAATTTCGGCTGTCGTTGCCTCGACTACGCCCCAGCCCTTGAATGCCGCGGCGGATATGGCCGTCTGCGGGGTGGGTCTTCTCGATTTTTCGGTGAACCTGGCGCGTTTCCTTGCGCAGGGTGTCTACGACCGTGTTATCCAGGTGGGAATCTGCGGGGCCTATCCCGGTCGCGATATCGAGGTGGGCGAGGTGGTCCGCGTCGATTCCGAAATCGTGGGGGATCTCGGTGTCCAGGACCGAAACGGTCATTTTGTCCCGTGGGGCGATGTCTGCGGCACTCCGGTGACTTATGCGGGCGATTCTCCCCGATTCCTTACGCTCCCGCTGGCGACTATCCGTTCCGTTTCGGGGGTCTCCGTCAACTGCTGTACAGGTACGGCCTATCTCGCTTCCCGTCGCTGTGCACTTTTCGATGCCGATGTCGAGACGATGGAGGGGGCAGCCTGCTTTGCCGTGTGCAAGCGCTTTGGTGTCCCGGCCTACCAGTTCCGTGCCGTGAGCAACATCGCGACCGACCGCGACACGTCTACCTGGAAGATCGAAGAGGCGCTCGTCGAACTCAAGCGGGCGGTAATAGACAATATCTAGGGCTGGTTCATGCGTCTTTCCCTCGGCATCTCCACTTGTCCCAACGACACCTACATCTACGAGGCGCTTGTCGCCGGGCTTGAAAAATCCCCGTTCGAGTGGAACGTGCATTTTGCCGACGTGCAGACCCTGAACGAGATGATTATGCGGGGCGAACTCGATGTGGCGAAGGTGAGCGCGCAGGTCTACCCGAAAATCCGCAAGGACTACGTCTGCCTCGGTTGCGGTGGTGCCATTGGCTACGGTTGCGGCCCTCTGCTTTTGTCTTCGGAAGGTCAGTCCTTCGATCCAGCGCAAGAGACGGTCCTTCCCGGTGCAAACACGACGGCGGCCCTCCTGTTCCGCTTCTGGTACGGTCGCGAATTTGGCGGCAGTCCGCGGGTGCGCTACGCGCTCTTCAACCAGGTCTACTCCTCGCTGCTCGATAAATCGGCGGCCCAGGGTGTAACCATTCACGAACATCGCTTCACGTGGAAGCGCGATGGTCTCCATCTTCTCCAGGATCTTGGCGCCTATTGGGAACAGGAAACGGGCTCGCCGATTCCGCTCGGGATTGCAGTTGCGCGACGCTCCTTTTCGTACGAACTTGTCAGGAATGTCGAAAACGAGATTCGCAGGAGTCTTTCTTCGGCACGTGGCAGGGCGGAACTCGTGACTCCGTTTATTCGCGAAAAAGCGCAAATTTCCGATGAAAAAGTCATCGAGGCGCATATAAAAATGTTCGTGAACGACTTCTCCGAGGACGTGGGCGAGGCGGGCAAGCGCGCCCTGGAGAGTCTTTGGACCGCTTTGGACTGTTGATAACCTGTTGATAGTGCCTAAAATCGTGTAATAATCCGTAAACGTAAAATTGTTTTTACAAAACAGCGAATTTTTGCGAAAAACTTTATTTATTTTCCAAAAAGCATCTTTTTAGGGAGTTCAACTATGAGCTTAGTCAACGACCTCGATCTCGAAGTGGAAAACTTCAAACGTGAGTACGAAAAGTTCGAACGCGGCAACAAGTCTGCCGGGACTCGTGCGCGCAAGGTTCTGCAGGACATCAAGAAGACCTGCCAGGAAATCCGCGTGTCGATCCAGGGCGCGAAGAAGGAGGAGGAAAAGTCTAACCTTCCCCCCGAGAATTGACGATTCAATCCTTTCATGACGGCGACAATTCGCTTTTTTTAGGCTTTTTTTTGCCTATTTGGCAAAAAAACGTTTGACTGAAGCCCGTTATGAAGGTATATTCCCACTTGGGTTTTTGAATTTGTCGATTCGGCAAACCTAAAACAAACGATTTTTATGTGTTCTATGATTGGAGAAACGTAGCAGTATGACCCTAAAGAAACTGGTCTTCATTACGGCCGGGGCTTTGCTTCTATCCGGTACCGCCATGGCAAGGATTATCAACGTGCCTGGCGAGTTCCAGAAAATCGGCGATGCTCTCGGTAATGCTGATGCTGGCGATACCATCAAGGTAGCGCGTGGCACCTATAACGAAAACATCACCCTGGTGATGGGCGTGGTCTTGAAAGGCGAAGATCCGCTGACAACCATTATCGATGGTGGCCGTAATGGTCCGACCGTCATGGGTACTTCGGGCGCCGAGATGTCGCACTTCACTGTGAGGAACGGTCTCGAAGGCATCCTCTGCGAAAACGCGGCCCCCTATATCCACCACTGCTACGTGGTCGACAACCATGCTACGGGTATCGGTGCGTTCATCTCGCTTCCGCATCTCCGCAACAACGTGGTGTTCGGCAACCGCTGGTCCGGCATCCTCGCTTGGGGAGCCAAGTCCCTCGATGCCTTCATCGAGCACAACGTCGTGCTCCGCAACGGCTATTCCGGCCTTGCCCTGAAGGGACCGACGAACGTGGTCGCCCGTAACAACATCTTCATGGAGAACCACTACTACGGTGTGTTCGCCGACCCGGCCGCCGGCCAGACGAAGGTGGAATACAACAACATCTACAAGAACTACTACCCGTTCAACCAGTTCATCAAGGTGAACCGTACGAACGTTTCTCTCGATCCGAAGTTCATGAACCACTCCGCTTCGAAGCCGAACTACTACTGCCAGTCCACCTCGCCGATGCTGAAGCGCGGCAAGGGCAAGCTGGACATCGGCCTTACTACGGTTGAGGTCGTGAAGGAAGAAGAACAGGCTGAAGAGACCCGCAATCCGGATACCGATGCCGATGGCCTCTGCGATCCGTGGGTTTCCGAAGAAGGCGTTTCGGATAAATACGCAAGCGTCTGCACGGGTATGGACAACTGCCCCGAAGAAGCTGAAGACTTCGACGGTTACCAGGACGACGACGGCTGCCCCGATGCCGACAACGACCGCGACGGTCTCTGCGACCCGTGGGTCGAAGCCAAGGGCTTGCTCGCCAACTTTGCTCATGTGTGCAAGGGCGTCGACCTCTGCCCCGAACAGGCCGAAACTCAGAACAGCTACAAGGATGACGACGGATGCCCGGATGAAGTCCCGCAGCCGCCCAAGAAGGTGTTCGTGCTCGAAGGCGTGAACTTCGAATCCGGCAAGGCGACCATTACTCCTGATTCCCACATTTCTCTCATGAAGGTGGTGGACATCATGGAAACCTTTACCGAAGCAACGTTCAAGATTGTCGGCCATACGGACAACGTTGGCTCCAAGGATAAGAACAAGCAGCTCTCTGCTGACCGTGCCGCTGCAGTGAAGAACTTCCTCGTTGAAAACGGCATTGCTGAAAGTCGAATTGAGACCGAAGGTATGGGCGACGCCAAACCGGTGGCCTCTAACAAAACCCCTGAAGGGCGTGCGCAGAACCGTCGTATCGAGTTCATCCGCACGGATATCAATTAAAGGAGTAGGTGATGATGCATACTAGTTTCATCAAAACGTCAGTCCTCGGACTTACTGTGGCTGTGAGCTCTCTGTTTGCAGAAGCCACCTACGCTCCGCACAAGTATCAGCAGAACGACTGGTTCGCCGAGTTCGGCGGCAACACGTCCATGTACGTGAACCCGGCAAGCATTGCCGAGACCGACCAGCTCGAATTCAGTGCGGCATTCTTCAGTTCCATCAGCGGCGAGGCAAGCCAGGAATACGTGAGCCTCACCTTCCCGATGGATTACAAGCACACCCTCGGCTTCTCGTTCTTCGAGAACGGCGCTTCCATTGACGGTGGCAAGTCCTACGGCGAATATGCTTTCATGTTCGGCTACGCCTACAACTTGTTCCAGCTCGTCTCCCTGGGTGTCGACCTCTCCGTCCTCTACATCAACCAGTTCGATGACGTGAAGCAGCTGACCGTCGGTACCGACATCGGTATCAGCTGGAATCCGCTTGCTTCCTCGAAGCTTGGCTACCTCCTCGTCGGTGTGGCCTTGCAGAACGTTGTCCAGCCGGGTGTCAGCACCGAGAATGGTGATGGCGGCTTCTCGTTCGTTACTCCGGGATTCTTCGGAGCCGACCGCGATGATGCCTACATCATCCCGGCCAACCTGAACCTCTCCCTCTTCTACCGTGGCCTCAACAGGAGCCTCGAAGCGAAGATCGAGTTCTCCCTCATCGACATCTTCCACAACGATGCCGAAGGTGGTGAAGGCTTCAACCTGGAAACGAGCTTCACCTTGACTTACTACCTCTCTCCGCACTTGGGCGTGCGTGGCCGCTTCACCAAGGAAGGCTACTTCGTTGCCGGTGCGACTGTGAACGTCAAGGACGTGAGCATCTTCCGCTACCTCTCTCTTGACCTCGAGATGTCGCATGACGACCTCTACGCCAAGAAGAACCGTGGCTTCATCTGGGCCGTGAAGATTACTTCGCGCTTCGGTGACACCCGTGAAGAGAAAATCGGCGAAGAACGCTACCGCCGCTTGAAGATCGAACCTGAAAACGACTACCGCGCCGCTATGCGTCTGTACTTGAACCGTCAGTTCCTCGAAGCTGCCTATGCCTTCGGTAAGGTCCAGACCAAGTACCCCGCATTCCACCTCGTGGACCAGGCTGCTTTCTACAAGGCCAAGTCTTTCGAAAACCTCCGCATGCACAAGGCTGCAAAGTCTGTGTACGAAGACGCTATCAAGCGCTATCCGCAGAGTGACCAGAAGGCCAAGTACCACTTCCAGTTGATGAACATCGACTATAAGGAAGGCAAGTACACCGAAGCTATGGCCAAGTACCAGAACATTGCCCAGAAGTTCGGCGAAAGCGACGTGAAGGCTGACGCTGACTACGTTGCCGGCCAGATCAAGTTCGAACAGGGCCTCTACCAGGAAGCTGTCGACCTGCTCGCCGCCATCCTTCCGGGTAACGCCAACTACTTCTACGCCCGTTACACCATGGGTATCGCCTACAGCCGTCTCGGCAAGTGGGAAGAAGCTGAAAACTGCTTCCGCGACATTACCGAACAGCAGTACTCCAACCAGTCCGAACAGGACCTGCAGGATGCCGCCCGCGTGAAGCTCGGCCACATCTACTTCTCCGGCGAGAAGGCTGACATTGCCGCCGCCGCCCAGATGTACGGCCAGGTGCAGGCTGGTTCCCCGGTGTACGACGAAGCGATGCTCGGCATTGCATGGTCCTTCCTGAAGGTGAACAAGCCGGATGAAGCCATGAAGCCGGCCCAGTGGATTATCTCGAATCTTCCGGAATCCTTCCTCGTGTCCGAAGCCTATCTCGTTCAGGGATACTGCTACTTCATGAAGAAGGAATACAAGAAGGCTGCCGCTTCCCTCGAACAGGCCGAAGCGAAGACTGAAAAGCCCGCCATTTCCGTGGCTGCCCGCGACAGTGCCCGTCAGGCATTCGACGCGATGCAGGGCGAGTTCGACTCCGTGCAGGTCCAGGCTCTTGACCTTGCCCGCCAGCTGCCGACTCCCCGTGTGCAGAGCAAGCGCGAAGCCTTGCGCCCGACTTTCGACAAGGCGAACCAGGCTATCGAAGATTACGCCGCATTTACCCAGAAGGCTCTCCAGAGTGACCGCTTCGAATCCAACCGTAAGCGTATCCTCGAAGACGCGGGCTTCACACTCGCTACTGTGAAGACCAAGATGGGTCAGGGTGCAACTTCTTCGGAAGCTGCTCAGGAACTCGAAGAATTGGAGGACCTGGAGTAATCCGGGGCCTCCCCTTTTTTATGATTATATAGGTGGATAGAGAACGATGAAAAAAATCATTCTTGTCGCGGCCGTGGTGTGCTCCTTTATCGGAACTTCCTTTGCCGCATCGGATCCTTGTAAGGAAAAGACTAGCGAAGCGAAAAAAATGCTTGCCAAGTGCAAGTCCATCGGAAAGGGCAAATCTGGTTATGAACAGTGCGCCAATTCCTATAAGGTCATCAAGAACCAGGCCGAACAGGCTTGCCGTTCCGGCGGCCTTGATGAAGAAGGCATGAAGAAGGCTATTGCCCAGTGGGAAAAGCTCGCCAAGGGCGAAACCTGTAAGGGCAAGCTTTCTGACCGCTGTGCCGGCGCTCTCCAGCAGCTGGGTCACTACCAGTTCATGCTCGAAGAAAAGCAGTTCCTGGATATCCAGGCCCAGTACGAAGAAGATGTGGCCTGGTGTGCCGACCGTGATAACAAGCCGGCCAAGTGCGCAAACATCAGTCAGTATCCGAAGGCCGACCACCAGAAGGCTCTGGGCTACTTCCTCGAATACATCGACAAGTACCCGAAGGCCCCGAAGATTCCGGTGGTGCTCTATCAGGCTGCTGCCGTGCAGGAAGCGAGTGGCGAAGACGCGAAGGCATTCAAGCTTCGTGAACGCCTCGTCAAGAACTTCCCGAACGACGGTCTCGTGCCGAAGGCATGGCTCCGTATCGCCGAATACCACTTCATGAACCGCAAGTTCAAGGACGCTATCGCCGCCTACAAGAAGGTGACCGGCTTCGAGAACCTCACGGGTAAGGAAGCGGCCCTCGCCATGTACCACTTGGCTGAATCCTACTACAACATTGCCGAATACGAAACTGCTGCTTACAAGTACTACGAATACATCATCGGTGCCGACAAGGGTAAATACCCCAACGACCTCCGCGCCGAAGCTATGGACTTCATGGCGGCCTCCTTCTCTGACTTGGAAGGTGGTGGTGTCGCCGAAGCTGAATCCTTCCTCAAGGACAAGAAGGTCCCGTTCAAGGATTCCGTGTACTACCGCATCGGTATGAAGAACAAGGACCACGACCGTAACGAAGAAGCCGTGCAGTCCTTCAAGCGCTTGATGCAGATCAACCCGGACTACATCGACGCTCCGCTCGCCGATATTGCCATGATCGAAATCTTGCTCGTCCAGCAGAAGTTTGACGAAGCCCAGCAGTACCGCTATGTGGTGGTGAAGCGCTACGACAAGAACTCCTCTTGGCGCAAGAAGAACACCAAGTATAAGGAATCCGTCGCGAACGCTGACAAGGCTATCCGCGGCGCTATGCTCGAAATTCCGCACTACCATCACCAGCAGGCCGCGAAGATCACCAAGGAAGGTGATATCGAGGGCGGTAAGAAGCGCTATGCCGAAGCCATCAAGGCTTACGAGGCTTTCTTGAACCGTTACAAGAACGAGCCGACCTGGGATGAATACACCGTCCATATCGACCTCGCTGCCGCCTACCAGGAAATGGGCCAGCATGCGAACGCCGCCAAGATGTTCAACTGGATCGTCGATACCGATACGACCCGTTACGGCCGTCGTGCCCTCGGTTCTGCAGCCCTCCTGAAGAAGGAAGAAGCTGCGTACAACGCCGTGCTCATGATGGACCAGGCTCGTGAAGAAGCCTTGAAGACCAAGGCTAACGGCGATACGGTCAAGGCTTATAGCCTCCCCGAAACGAAGGCCTACTTCGCTCAGGTGGACAAGTACATGCAGAAGTTCGGCCAGAACAAGGAAGCCGCAGAACTTTCTTACAACGCCGCTCTCGTGCATTACAATGCCAAGCAGTTCAAGACGGCTGTCACGGTTCTCCGCGAACTCCGCCAGAAGTACCCGAACCATCAGTACATCTTGCTCATCAGCCAGATGCTTGCCAAGTCCTTGCTCGAATCCAACCAGCTCGATGAAGCTCTTGCCGAATTCGAATGGTTGCTGAAGCAGTACACGCAGGTGAAGGCCACCAAGAACGACTCGATGGCCAAGGAAACCGAGAAGGCTATCGCATTCGTGCTTTACCAGATGGCTGAAAAGTCCGTGAAGGAAGGCCAGTACGAGAAGGGTGCCAACGCCTACTTGGCCCTCGTGAAGCGCTACCCGAAGGTTGAAATTGCCGACAAGGCTATCTTCGAAGCGGCTGCCGCTTTCGAAAGCGCCAACCAGTACACGAAGGCTGCTGAAACGTTCATGATCCTTCCGAAGCAGTATGCCGCATCTCCGCTCACCATCAAGGGTGTGCTCCGTGCCGCTTCCGCTTACAAGAAGGATAACAAGCCGCAGCTTGCCGCGACCACGTTCCTCTTCATCACGAACAACTTCCCGCAGGATTCCATGGCGTTCCAGGCGATCGGCTTTGCTGCCTCCGTCTACGACTCCATCCCGGATAAGAAGAACGCTGCCGTCACTTACGAACTTGCCTACAAGCGCTACCCGAAGCACGAGAAGACCCCGAGCTTCCTGTACAGCGCCTGCTTGAGCTACGACGAAGCCAAGATGACCGACGAAGCCATCCGCTGCTCCAAGGATCTCGTCCGCGACTATCCGAAGAGCACCTACGCTCTCGATGCCGCATTCTCCATCCCGATGGCCTATGCTAACGCGAAGAAGTGGGATCTCGCCGCTTCCGAATATCACAACTTCATCAAGATGTACCAGGAAGACAAGGAAAAGCTGATTGCCGCCTACATCGGTGCAGCCCGTGCCTACATGGAACTGAAGGAAGAAGACAAGGCTATCGCTGACTACGACGCCACCCTCAAGAACTACGACAAGTTCGGTCTCCAGATCAAGAACGCCGACCCGGGTATCCCGGCCGAAGCCGCCTTCTACATGGGTGAACACGAGTTCCACAAGATGGATCCGATCGTGCTGAAGGGTAAGGAAAAGGACAAGGCCAAGATCATCAAGACCTTGGTGGAAATCCTCCAGAAGGCGATGGGTCACTACTCCAAGTCTGCTGCCTACGCATCTGAAAAGTGGACCTTCCGTTCTACGAACAAGATGGGCATGCTCTTCGTGACCATGGCCGCCAAGATCCGCGAACAGGAAATGAACGCGAAGAAGGAAGACGAAAAGTTTGCCGAACGTATCACGATCGTGCAGCAGCTGCCGAACTACTACGAACAGGCTCGTCCGATCTTCCAGAAGAACATCGACCTAGCCCGCGACCAGGGCTTCTACAACAAGGACGTGATCGAGGCTGAAGAAGGCTACATCGAAATGTTCTACCAGGGTTGCGCGGTGTTCGTCGAAGTGGCCGACGCCTTCGCGAATGCTCCTCTCCCGGATAGTGCGCAGATCGTTGCCTACTATGTCGCGGAAGAAGGCATGACCAAGGAAGACGCTATGGAAGCCGTGCACGAAGACCAGGAAGCCTACCGTGAGGAATTGGCTAACAAGTCCGACGCTTCCAAGCAGCTCGCCATCCCGCAGTGCGCTACGGGTATCAAGGCTTCCGCCCACTACGGTATCGACAACCAGTGGACTGCCAAGCTGTTCGAAACCCTGCGTGGCCTGGACGAGGCTAACGAAGTCCTCAACACCAAGATTGAAAAGTTTGACCCGTCGACCCTGTTCTCCGACCCGGCGTACTTCAAGACGAAGGCCCGTATCGAACAGATCTCGAAGTCCGAAGTCATGACTCCGGAAGAAAGGATCAACACCTTCCGCGAAATCATCAAGGATGCCAAGGCTGAAGCCGAAAAGCTCCGTGCTGAACTCGCCGACCTCCAGAAGCAGATTGCTTCGGGCGTCTCCGCACCGGCTTCTGAACCCGAACCTTCGATGTCTGAACCCGAACCGGAACCGGAAGCGGCCCCCGCCGCCCCCGCCAAGAAGAAGGCTGGTAAGAAGAAAGGCAAGAAGAAATAGCGGTAAAATCTATTTTACGGGGAACCTCGTTCATGGGTTCCCCCCTATTATTTGGGTTTTTTAGGGGGTAGAATGGTAGTAAATATAATTTTACCCGTTTTACCCTCCTAAATTGCTCTAAAAAAAATAAATATGAACAAAGATTTCAAAAAACAAAAACAACAAACAACACTCTAAAGGAGTACTCTAATGTCTAAAATGCTTCAATCCTTCAGCCCTGAATCCGATGGTTGGCAGTTCATGTGGATCATCCTGGCTGTGTTCATCATCGGCCTCGGCATCTCCATCGAACGTATCATCTACATCATGGTGAAGAGCTCCAAGGGCCGCGCCAAGTTCCTCGCTGATTTCGGTAAGCTGATTAGCTCGCAGCAGTTCGACCAGGCTCTGAGCCTCGCCAATGCTACCAACCTCCCGGTTGCCCGCATCATGTCTGCGATCGTTTCTAACCGTGCCGGTGGCCGTGAAGGCATGCAGGCTGCTTGCGATGCAGTGTTCCTGACTGAAGCTCCGCGTCTGACTCGTTACATTAGCCTTGTTTCCGTGATGGCATCCATCTCCACGTTGCTCGGACTTATGGGTACGATTTACGGTCTGATCTACACCTTCGACGCTGTGGCTAACAAACCCGCTTCTGAACGTGCCAAGGCTCTTTCCGACGGTATCGCTATCGCTATGGGTACGACGCTTGAAGGACTTCTCTCCGCAGTGCCTCTCCTGGTCATTGTGGGCTTCCTCAACATGAACTCTGAACGCCTTATCCAGGAAATGGAAGAAAAGGGCCTCAAGATTATCAACTCCCTTTGCTAATCACTAATAAGAGTTAGTTTTTAAATGGAGTTTTAAAACATGGCAAAAGAAGTCAAGAAACCAGCAAAGCCTGAAGAACCGGACCTGTTGCCGGCGATGGGCTTGTTCACCATCCTGATTCCTATGCTTTTGTCCATGGCTGCTTTCTCTAAGCTGGCAATCGTCCAGGTCAACCTGCCCGAACGCAGTATGATGACCAACACTGACGAACAGCAAGAACCGGACCAGCAAGCATTGAACCTGTCCCTCGGCATCACGAACGACTACCTCGTGATTGGTGCCCGTGGCGGTTTCCAGCCGAACGTCTATTTCAAGGAAATGTGGACGTTCCGCTGCAAGTCTGATGCCAAGCTGATTACCCATGCCGTCGAAGATGTCAAGGCGGCAGTTGAAAGCGGGCATGGCCCGAAATGCAAGGATGGTAGCGAGATGGATAAAGAGAAGTATCTCTATGAAATCGAAGCTATCGAACTTTGGGCTATTCACAAGGAATCCGAAGAAGATCCGGGCCGCGTGATGTGGGCGCTCTACACGAATGGTGGTACGGCCGAAGAACCGATCGCCGATAGTGCCTATGTTGACGGCAACAACAACTTCCTCGCTCTTCCTGGCGAAGGCAACCTTGGACTTACCCCGCCGCCGGCTTTGAAGAAGCCTGCTGCAGGTACGGCCCTTGCGACTCTGACACCGAACTCCGCGCGTACGCTCAAACCGGATGTCGCGGCTAAGAATCTCATCTACCCGCTCTCGGCTTACGATCTCATCGCTAAGGATTTGATCGCAATCCATACGCAGTTCATCGACCTGGAAGACGTCGACAACATCATTATCGTGGCTAACTACGATACGCAGTTCGACAAGATCATCCAGCTCATGGACCGTTCTAAGGAAGCGGGCTTCAGCAAGATCAACCTTGCGCTCCTGGGAGGTTAATCATGGCTAGAAGAACTCGTAAATACGCAGACGACGTCCCGTTCTCGATTACCTCGATGATGGACATGATGACCATCATCCTGGTGTTCATGATTAAGAACATGGACGCTGAAGGTCAGCTCTTGACCCAGGCCGAGAACTTGATTCTTCCGGTCTCCACGTCCAAGCTCCAGCCGACTGAAGTTTCCCTGACCATCGTTATCGATGCGAACAATGTCGTGGTCGATAATGAAAAGGTTGTGGCGACTCCGGACGTGAACGAACAGGAAGACCTTTGTGTTCAGCCTGTGCTCTCTACACTTTACCAGAAACGCAAAGCTGAAGTGGACCAGCGCTTGCGTCAGGGCCAGCCTGCCGACGAAGCCGGTAGCGTGGTTGTCCAGATCGACAAGAGCATCCCTTACAACGTGATGTATAAGGTGATGGCTACCTGCGGTATCGCGGGCGTGCCGTCCTGCACCTCTTCCGAAGGCGAAGCCGGTTACGAGAAGATGAGTGGCTATACGAACGTTTCCTTTGCCGTTATGGAAAAGAACGGAGGGGAGGAATAATCTATGGCTAAGAAAAATACTCCTGTAGATCCGTTAGTTGCATCTCTGATGCCGGAATCTGACAAGAAGATGGGCGCCATCGCTGGCGGTTCCGTGCTTGTCGCTCTCGCCCTCTCTTTCTGGGCTTCCATGTACGAAGCGGTCGTCGATGAAGTTATCTTCGACACTTCGGAAGGCCCGGACCTGACTGCTTCTATGTCCATGGACGAGAAGAAGGAAGAGAAGAAGGAAGAGAAGAAGAAGGAAGAACCCAAGAAGCCTCGTAAGAAGGCCGGTGGCGGTGGTAAGCCGCGTGGTAAGGGTCAGCCGAACGCTCCGCAGACTCGCGGCGTGCTCAAGCTCCTTACTGCCCAGACCAAGACTGCCAGTGCTGCTGCTTACGACCTCATGAAGAACCAGAAGTTCACCAAGGACATCGACAAGGTTCTTAAGGACGTGGCTGGCCTCCAGACGACGGGTAAGACCGTTCTCGGTGGTCGTCGCGGTAAGGCTGATGGCGGCTTCAACGAAGGTTACGCCGAAGGTGGTGCCGGTGGTATCGGCGACGGTCTTGCAGGCCTCTTCGGTGGCGGCGGTGGCGGTATCGCTACTAAGGCCAAGGGTAACATCAAGACCCCGTCCGCTCGTGATATCGACATGGGTGCCGGTGGCGGATCCCGTTCCGCTGCGGACATCATGAAGGTTGTGCGTCAGCGTACTCCGGGTCTGCGTCACATCTATAACAAGTTCCTGAAGAAGAAACCGGGATTCCAGGGTAAGGTTACCTTGAAGTTCACGATCGCTCCGGGTGGCGAAGTTATCAGCATCGCTATTGCTTCCTCCACGACTGGTTACGGCGAATTTGACGCACAGGTCAAGAGCGCTGTAGGTAGGTGGACGTTCAGCAAGGTCAAGTCTGGTAACACGACTGTGACGATTCCGTTTACCTTCACCGAATAATCAGTATTTGGCTGAAAAAAGGACCAAGCCCAAAAAGCTTGGTCTTTTTTTATTTTTCTATTGCGTTTTTGATTTTTTTAATCTAACTTTATATCAGAATTTTTAATAGGAGTCCTCAAATGAAGTTGAGATCAGCAATTGCCGTTGGCACTGCTTTTGGCGTTCTCGGGGTAGGTTCTGCATTTGCTACCTTCGCCCGTATCGAATCCATGGGCAAAAATACCACGTACATCATGGATGATGTGAGCATTTTTGACAACCCTGCAAACATCAACCTCTACCCGAACTACTTGATTGGTGAGTTCGGACCTTACACGCAGGATGTCCCTGCTGGAACGAACCAGGACCCGATGCACCCGAACTTCGGCGGTATCTTCTCGCTCTCCCTCGGTGACGAGAACAATCCGGATCCGCGTCTTTCCATCGGTGGTCTCTTCGGCCGTATCAACGACGAACTCGCTCGCTTCTTGCCGACTTACGTGATTGGCGACAACGCAAAGAAGATTGCCAAGGTTCCTGAAACCGTGACGAACTTCGACGGCTTCCTCGGCGGAACGCTTTCGAGCGGTGATGCCTGGGGCTTGCATATCTATATCGCTCACCAGGATGGTGGTGAAGAAACCGCAAGCGGCATGTACCAGGTTAATGACGATGCCTATTCGTCCATTGTCCAGGCTGATGCAGGTTTGAACATGCAGTTCGGCGGCAACATCGATTTCGAGTTCTCTTTTGCCTTGGCCCGCATCCAGTTCGGCCCGGACCACAAGAACTTCTTCGATGACGGCGACTTCTCTTTCCTCGTCAAGTCCCGTGCCTTCTTTACCCTTGAGGCTATCGATGGTGAACTTGTTCCGGCTCTCTCCGCGAACTTCATCGAAGCTCCGGGCATCGACAACAAGCATGCCCAGGTCGGCGTTGGTATCAACGTCGCTCTCGACCGCGGCTTCTTCTGGTTGGGTGCTGACTTCGTTTGGAATCAGCTGAAGGCCCATGACTGGACGTTCAACTACACCACTGGCGAATCTACCTACAACTCCCAGAACAACGACGATCCGGCTTGGGACAAGCGCCGCGACATCGGTGGCATGATCAGCTTCGGTATCGAACGTAACATCTGGTGGGATTGGTTCGTGATTCGCGTCGGTGGCCAGAAGTCCATCCTCTACACGAGCTGCGACCAGAACGACAAGAACAAGGGCAAGAACGGCGTCTGCAATGACGATGGCAACTTCTTCAGCACGAACCCGCTTGCTGACGGCACTGCCGACGACCACGTGGGCTTCGGCTTCGGCATCAACATCGAAGAAAAGCTGAAGATCGACGTTACTGTCGCCGAGGACCTGCTGTTCCGCAACCCGTTCCAGGGTGAAGGCCGCATCTTCTCCAGAATTTCCGCTACCTACTCCTTCTAGTTCAGGACGGACAAGCTATTGAGGAACGCCCTCTTTTGGAGGGCGTTTCTTTTTATTTTTGTGGTATGAAGAAACTCTTATTTGTCCTATTCGCATTGCTGCTCGTCGGTTGCTCTGAACGGACCGACCGGATTGAGAACAAATTAAACGCCTATGTCCAGGAAGACCTGAAGTTCATTGTCGCGCAGACGATCCATGCTTCTGGAGATAGGAACGGGATTCTCGATACGCCCTATTACCGCGTGAAGGATTTTAGGCTGTTCCAGGGAGATACTGCGGCCATCTATTCGGCATACGCTGAGGTGGACTTCTTCATTTACCAGGACATCCAGATGCACGAGAAACGCAAGTACCGCTACAACGCCCATGCGAGGCAGTGGGACCGCTATTTCAAGGCGCTCAAATACGGGCAGGATTCACTGCAGCGGCAGCCTGCGGCTAAATAAAATGTTTTATATTTTCCGCTGTTAGGATTCACCTTTTCAAAGGAAATATTTTGTTCGGACTTTTCTCCTGTGATATCGGAATCGACCTGGGAACGGCGAATACGCTGGTCCATGTTGCAGGTCAGGGCATCGTCATCAACGAACCTACGGTGATTGCCGTAGATAGCAAGAACAACCGCGTGTCGGCGATTGGCTTCGAAGCGAAGAAAATGCTGGGTAGGACTCCCGGCGAGACGCGTGCGGTGCGCCCCATGCGCGATGGCGTGATTGCCGATTTCGAACTGGTGGAAACATTGCTCCAGACCTTCATCAAGCGTGTGCAGAAGTACCCGCTGTGGATGGTGAAACCCCGCGTGGTGGTCGGTGTGCCGAGCGGCATTACCGAAGTGGAAAAACGCGCCGTGATCGATGCGGCAAAGCAGGCGGGCGCTAAGGAAGTTCACCTGGTTCACGAACCGATGGCTGCGGCTGTCGGTATGGGCATCCCGGTGGAAGACCCCGTGGGTAACATGATTGTCGATATTGGCGGCGGTACTTCGGATATTGCCGTTATCGCGCTGAACGGCACGGTCTGCAACGCTTCCGTGCGCGTGGGCGGTGACGAGATGGATGAAGCCATTGTACGTTACCTGCGTACGATGTACAACCTGCACGTGGGCGAGAGCACGGCCGAGCAGATCAAGATTCAGATCGGTTCTGCTAGCCCGCTCGAAGAAGAACTTTCGATGGAAGTCAAGGGGCACGATTTTATTGCCGGTATGCCGCGCACGATGACGATTTCGAGCACGGAAATTCGCGAGGCCCTGAACGAACCCGTGACTGCGATTATCGAGGCTGTAAAGCAGGCTTTGAGCATTACGCCTGCGGAACTTTCTGCCGATATCTACGACAAGGGTATCATCATGACGGGCGGTGGCTCTCAGCTGCGCGGTTTCGACGAACGCATTCGCAAGGAGACTGGTCTTTCCGTGAATGTTATCGACGAGGCCCTGGTGTGCGTCTGCAAGGGCGCCGCACGTATTCTCGAGGACTTGGACAAGTACCGCCCGGTGCTGATTGCATCTTCCAACTAGCGGGGTGACTGTCGGGTCCGATGCTCAGGGCTTTCCGCTTCATAGTTGAACTTTTTACCCAGAGGCATGGCGTTGTCGCTTTTGCCTTTTTCCTGTTGGTAGGCCTTTTGATGCGGCAGGCTCCCTTGTCGGTGCGTGCGAGCATTGTGTCCTCGGCCTTGGGTACGGTGTTCTATCCGGCGCAGGTGATTATTTCTTCCGTTAACTCGGTCCGTTCGGTGACGGCGGAAAACCAGCACCTCAAGGAAGAGAATGCGCGCTTGCGTCAGGAGACGTATTATGCGAGCGAAGGCCTCCAGGAATTGGCTCGACTGCATACGTTGGTCCGGTTCGATGACAAGTGGGATTATCCTATCGTGACGGCGCGCGTGGTGGGGCACAATCCGGGAAGATTCCTAACGACTCTCGTGATTAATCGCGGTACGTCGCATGGCGTGAAAGAGAACATGCCCGTATTTTCCATGAACGGCTTGGTCGGAAAGATTACGAAGGCATCCTTTACGCATTCGCGTGTGCAGCTCCTTGTTGACCCGAACCTTAAGTTGTCTGTGCTTGAACGCAAGTCCCGCGTGGTGGGCTTCCTCGAATCCGTGGATGGGCATTTGCTTACGGCCATGATCCCGTCGCATGCGGGCGTGAAGGAAGGCGATACGCTGATTACGTCTGGGCTTGGTGGCATATTCCCTAAGGGAATTCCCGTGGGTACGGTGAAGGCGGTTCGCAAGTCCGATCTCGATGTTATGAGACAGATGGACGTAGCTCCTTTCCAGGAATTTTCTTCGCTTGAGGAAGTGTTCGTGATGGAGAAGGATCCGGAATGGATAATCCAGGAGTTGCTCGATGAAGAATAACTGGAAATGGCTTCGCGTGTTCATTCTGTTCCTGGTTTGCTTCGCCTTGCAGACGACTGTGGCGGAGTGGTTGCAGATTTTTGGGGCGGGGCCCGATTTCGTAATTATCCTTGTTGTCTCTATTGCAATCAAGCATGGCCCCGCTGCCGGCGTGCTGTGGGGCTTCCTTGCCGGATTTACGCAGGACGTGTATGCTCCGGTGGAATGGCTTGGTGCGAATACGATTTCGCTTACGGCGCTCGGCTTCTTGGTGGGACAGCTGGAAGAACGTTTCCTGACGCTTAATTTACCTGCAAAGGTAGGAGTTCTCGGTTTCGGGTTTATGCTCTGCGACATGCTCTACTTCTTCTTGACCGGACTCGAGAAGGATGTGGTAACGAACCTGTTCTTCTCCAAGACGCTTCCGGAATGCGCGTACACGATGGTTGTCGGTGCTGTGGTCTTCCATTTGTCCATTGGGAAGAAAAAGAAGCATGCGTAGCTTGTCGGACAACGACAGCGTCCAGACAAGGAACTGGAACGTTCTAGTGTTCATGGCGGCTGTTGTCGTCCTGGTTCTTGTTCTGCTCTTCCGTCTATATTCATTGCAGCATACCCATTACGACGAAAACTTCAAGCGTTCCGAGAAGAACCGCTTACGCCGTGTGGAACTGGTCGCGGAACGCGGTTATATCTACGACCGAAACGGCGAAGTCCTGGTGCGGAATCGTCCGTCATTTCAGATAGCATTGCAGGCGGTTCACCTGCCGCGCAAGAAGGAAGGCCGCGATTCCGTGTTCAATTTGCTTCTTGGCATCAGGGACAAGAACGGCGCGCGGATATTTGATTCCCTGTCGCTCGATACGGCTTTTCAGAGGACGCGCTGGATAAAGAACAGGCCTATCCATATCCTGGAGGATGCGTCTCCCGAGCAGGTTGCTGTGATAGAGGAACATTCCTCTGAGCTTCCGGGAGTGGTGACGCTTACCGAATCTAGACGAGATTATCCATACGGGACGCTTGCTTCGCATGTGCTTGGCTACACGAGTGAAATTTCCGAAGAGCAGCTGAAGAAACCCGAGTTTGCGGCGTATACGCAGGGTGACCGCATTGGGCAGAAGGGGCTTGAACAGGAGTATGATGCGGAATTCCGCGGTAAGAACGGCGTTAAGCTTGTGGAAGTGAACGCGTTTGGCCGAGAGGTCGGTTCGCCGCATGCTGTCGAAGGCCAGGCCCCGGTTCCCGGGTACCACCTGGTTTCGACTATTGACCTGAAATTGCAGAAGGCGGCGGAAGCGGCGATTCCTGACAGCGTAAGGGGTGCCCTGGTCGCGATTGATCCGCGCAACGGGGAAATCCTTGCCATGGTGAGTTCGCCCAGGCTCGACCCGAATATCTTTTCGCTGAAGAAACGCGAGCGCAACAAGGGCTGGGCGCAGGTGGCGCTCGATTCGCTTCGCCCGCTTACGAACAGGGCGGTTTCGGGACTCTATCCGCCTGCTTCCGTGTTCAAGCTCGTGACGGCGGGCGCGGGCCTCGAAAGCGGGATTCTTTCTGAATCGAAGTATTATCCCAAGTCCTGTACGGGCGGGTTCCAGTATGGCGTGCGTTACCAGAAGTGCTGGGGTGCGCATGGCAACCTGAATGTGGTGAACGCAATCCGCCTTTCGTGCGATGTCTTCTTCTATCAGGCTGGCTTGGAAATCGACATGGCCCGCATTAACGAATTTGCGCGTCGTTTTGGCTATGGCGAGCAACCCCTCGGTATCGATATTCCTGGAGAAAAGAGCGGCTGGCTCCCTGATTCTGCATCGTTTAATGCGAGAAACAAGCGTGTGGGTTGGCGCTGGGCGCGTGGGCTCATCCTGAACCTTTCTATAGGGCAGGGGCAGCTGGTGACGCCCTTGCAGCAAGCGACGTTCATTGGTTCGCTTGCGACGAACAAGGGCGTGTACCGTCCGCACTTCATGAAGGAGCTGCGGGATTCGCAGGGGAATGTCGTAAGGCGCTACGAACCGGAACTGGTCCGCCCGGGTACGATGAAGCCGGAAACGCACCGGGTTCTCCTTGCCGCCATGGATTCCGTGGTGAACCATCCGGGCGGTACGGGTAAGCGAGGGGCGATTCCGGGAATCCGCGTGGGGGCAAAGACGGGCTCGGGCGAATGGAAGAAGGGCGAGAAGACGCATGCCTGGTATGCGGCTGTCGCCCCGCTTTACAATCCGCAAATTGCCGTTGCCGTAATCCTGGAAGCTGCCGGCGGTGGCGGTGCGAAGGCGGCCCCTGTGGCAAGGAAAGTCCTCATGGCTTACTTTGGACTTGATGAGGAGGAAAAACAATGAGTTCCAAGTCTTTCCTCGATGTCTCGCTGAAGGTTGATTGGCTGTTCCTGGGCATTACGCTTATGCTTATGGTCATCGGCGTGAGCCTTGTCTATTCCGCGACGGCGAGTGACGAGATTGCTTTTTACGAATCGCTCTGGTTCAAGCAGATTATTTACTTTGTGGGCGGTTGCGTCCTTGCTGCCGGAATCGTGTTTATCAAGATCGACTGGCTGAAACGCATTACGGCGCCGCTCTATGTGATTTCGCTAATACTCCTCTTCGTAGTGCTTTTTGTTGCAGGCGATGTGGTGAAGGGCGCTGGCCGTTGGATAGACCTTGGGCTCTTTAAGCTGCAGCCTTCGGAGTTTGCAAAAATTGCGTACCTCCTCACGATTTCTTATTGGCTCTCGCGACACCCGGTTAGCCTGTTTAAGATCAAGACATTCGTAATGCCGTTCCTCCTCTTTATCGTTCCGTTTGCGCTCGTGCTGAAGCAGCCGGACTTGAGTACGGCCCTTGTCTTTATCGCTGTTACCTACGTAGGGTTCTTCTTTGCGGGATTGACTTTTACGGATATGTTCCTGCTCGCAAGCCCGCTACTCTCGGTGCTATTTTCACATTCGCAGACGACCATTTTTCAGGTGCTGTGGGGATTGTTGATCTGTGCGGTTGTATTTGCCCTCGTTCGTAGGAGGCTCCCCAAGGTGCTCACGGTGATTTTCCTGCTGGCAAATATTTTGGCGGGTTACGCGAGTTCCATGGCTTGGGGCATGCTCGAGCCGCATCAGCAGAAGCGCGTGAATACGTTCCTGGATCCGATGAGCGACCCTATGGGCGATGGCTATCAGGTGCTGCAGTCCATGACGGCTATCGGATCTGGCGGGCTTACCGGAAAGGGGTTCGGGAACGGGACGCAAACGAACTTGGCATTTTTGCCGGAGGGGCATACGGACTTCATTTTTAGCGTGCTCGGTGAACAGTTCGGCTTCATGGGATGCTTTGCAGTGCTTGCGCTGTATGTGCTGTTCTTGTGGCGTGCATCGTCTGCGTGCAAGCTTTATGCCGACCCGTTCATAACGCTTGTCACCATGGGTGCCTGTACGATTTTCCTGTTCCATATAACCGTGAATATCGCGATGACGATTGGGCTTATGCCTGTGACGGGACTTCCGCTCCCCTTCCTTTCGTATGGCGGCTCTTTCGCCATAACCTGCATGGTGCTTGTCGGGGGAATCCTCTGTATGCGCTATCAGGGCGGTCGACAGTAATTTCTGCGTGTTCTGAAAAAAAATAGGGCAAAAGGTAACGTTTTGCAGTTTCGACCGTTTTTAGTAATAGGAGGGCGGTCTTTTATGAATATCGTCAGGAATATCTCGAATTTTGTTTTTGGCATGGAGTGCCTGGGTTGCGGCAGTGCGTCGGAACGCCTGGACCCGTGGCTTTGCCCCGCCTGCCGCGCGGAACTTGAACGCGAGTCCAAGGAACCTTCGTTTCCGGGCGCGGATGCGATGTGCCTATTTCCGATGCGGCCGCTGACGCGTAGGCTCATCCATGCTCTCAAGTACAGGAGCTTGCCGGGGATGGCGTCGTACCTGGTTGGCCGGTCTGCGGCTGTAGGTCGGGGAACGGTTGCCGACCGCATGAGGGAACTTGCGCGACCTTTTTACTTTGTTCCGGTTCCGCTTCATCCGTCGAGGTTCAGGGAGCGCGGCTACAACCAGGCGGAACGGATTGCCATGGCTCTGGCGTTTCGCCTTGGCGGTCGGGTTTGCCGTTGGCTTTCGAGGTCGAGTTTCAGGGTGTCGCAGACGAAGCTGTCGCGCGGGGAGCGGGAATGGAACGTGGCGGGAGCGTTCATGTCGAGGCTTCCTCCTCGGTTACCGGCGACTGGGACGGTCTTTGTTGTGGATGACGTGTATACGACGGGTGCGACGACGGCATCCTGTATGGCGGCATTTGGCAGGAGTTTTCCGCTGGATGTGAAGGTATGTACCCTGCTTTACGACGAGCCTGCCTCGGCGGTGATGGATTTTGCCGCTGATTGCAGGATGGAATGGGATGGCGACTGGGTAGGGCTCGGAAAGAAAAACGCCCCGGATGGCGGGGCGCTCTAGCGGAGGAAGAGGGACTCGAACCCCCAAGCCTTACGGCGGCGGTTTTCAAGACCGCTGACTTACCAATTAGCCTATTCCTCCGAAATCAGCGCAAAGAATAAAAAAGAAATGCGGTTCCGTCAATTGTTTTTGATGAATTTGTGAATAATAACTATTTTTGGGAACATGGAATCGAAAGCGCAAGATTTGATGAATATAGTCGGGACTGCAGAGAGCAAGCATGATTCGGATCGAATTCTGGACCTGTTGTTCTCCTACATGCCAAAAATCGCTGCCGAGCGCAACCTGCAGAACCTCCTGGTTCTCATGGCGGACCTTGGACGCTCGCTTGTAAAAGCCGACCGCTGTTCCTTGTGGCTTATCGATGAGGACAAGAACGAGCTCTGGACGAAGGTCGCCCATGGCGTGAACGAACTGCGCATTCCGATTACGGCAGGTTTCGTTGGCCATTCCGTAAAGACGGGAGAGGCCCTTCTGGTCGAGGATGCCTACAAGGACGAACGATTCGACCGCCGCAGCGATGAGAAGACGCACTACCGCACCACGTCGGTGATGACTGTGCCCCTGATGAACGGCGCTGGCAACGTGATGGGTGTGTACCAGGCCATCAACAAGCAGGGCGAGACTCCGGTGTTCTCGAAGCAGGACCTGGAACGTCTGGCGCTTACTGCCGTATATTCTGCAAAGACGATTGAGTCTGCGACATTGACTGCGGAACTCGAGGACGCTAAGATTGAACTGGAAGCGACCCAGAAGGAACTGATTCATATCCTGGGCGATGTTTCCGAATCCAGGAGCCGCGAGACTGGTGACCATATCCAGCGCGTGGCCGAGATTTCCTACAAGCTGGCCATCTACTACGGACTTCCGGAGGCTGAGGCCCAGCGCATCCGTCTGGCGGCCCCGATGCACGATTTGGGCAAGGTGGGCATTCCCGATGCGATCTTGAACAAGCCCGGCCGCTTTACCGATGACGAATACGCCATCATGAAGTCCCATGCGCAGGTGGGCGAACAGATCCTGCTCAAGTCGAAGCGCGAACTGCTGGTGTTTGCCGCTTCGCTCGCCGGCGCGCACCACGAGCGTTGGGATGGCAAGGGCTACCCGAGAGGCCTCAAGGGCGAGGAAATCCCCCTGGCGGGCCGTATATGCGCCGTTGCCGACGTCCTGGACGCCCTTTCGAGCCCGCGTTGCTACAAACCCGCCTGGCCCGAGGAAAAGGTCAAGGAAGAGTTCATCAAGCAGAGCGGTGCACAGTTCCAACCGGAACTGGTGGACGTGCTCGTGAAGAACTGGGACGATATTTTCGGGTGTTTCCGCAAGATTCGCGCCGAGATGGAGGCTGTCGCCGTCTAGACGGGCGTCGCTGTTGGTTTTATTAGGGCGGTTTCTGCGTGAAACCGCTTTTTTTGCTTGAATTTGACGCTTTTTGAGGGAAATGAAAAACCCCGGCTTTCGCCGGGGTTTTCGTGGTTCCGATTGGAATTGAACCAACGACACGCGGATTTTCAGTCCACTGCTCTACCAACTGAGCTACAGAACCATTTTGGTAGACCCAAAGATAGAAGAAAACGTGATTTCTGTCAAGGGTAAATAGAATATTACCGAAAATATTTTGATTTTGCCTAATTTTCTTCTAAATTTAAGGTGGGATATTCTAAATGGGTGCAACTCATTAACTTTTTTAGGCTGGTCATATGCGCTTTAAAAATCACTTCTGGAGTTCGTTGCTTGTAGGCATGCTCGCTTTGGGATTGTATGCCTGTTCCGATGAGGGTGAAAGTTCCAATCCTATAGTCGCTCCGGACGATTCTTCTGGTTCTAACGGTGGTGGAAAGTCCAATGCCGGCAATCAGGACAACTCGAGTTCGTCTGTGAGTGGCGATAGTGTCCGTACGATTGACCCGGAAACGGGCGATACGATCTATGTCATTGTCGTAGACCCTATCCCCAAGGACACGACCATTCATTGGGAAGGAAATTCTGCGCTTGTGATTACGGAAGTCTCTCCGGTCAACCTTGACTGGCTCGATGAGAACGGCGATGATCCGGGCTGGATTGAAATCTACAATGCCGGTTCCGAGGCTGCGAACCTGAAGGGCTATTCGCTTGTCGAAAATCTTGAAAAACCGCGCAAGTGGATTTTCGGTGACGAACTGATTGCCCCGAAATCCTTCCGTACCGTTTTCTGTGACAAGAACAATGTGTCTGCTGTGGAGGGGGGCGATGCGAACAACCTTCACAAGCGTACCCATACGAACTGGAAACTCGAGAAGACCGGCGGCTCGATTTACCTGATCGACGCGAACTACGGCATCCGTGACTCGGTGCGTTATCCGGCGATGACTGTCGGGATGAGCTGGGGTATCGTCGATGGCGGTGCATGGAAGTATTTCGAAAAGCCGACTCCCGAAAAGCCGAATACGGCCTCTACCGCCTATGAAGGCGTGGCTCCCAAGTTTACCTTCTCCGGTGCCCAGGGCGGTTTCTATAACGAACCGGTCACGCTGAATCCTCCGTCCACTTCGGGCGACATCAAGGTGCGTTGCACCCGTGACGGTTCTGAGCCTACGAAGAATTCCGAGGAATTTAGAGATCCCATCACGATTAGTCAGACGACGGTGCTCCGCTGCGCGGCCTACAAGGAAGGGTATTTGACGACTGAATCGGTGACGAATACCTACTTTATCGGCGAATCGATCAATATGCCCGTGGTGTCGGTAAGCGTCAATCCGAGATTCTTTGAACTGTATTATAGGAAGACGGATGGCGGCGAACCCAATATGGACGGCGACCTGATGTATGCTCCTAACAAGGCGTACCCGGATAGCACCGGCGAATATCCTGTCCACGTGGAATTCTACGACAAGGGCAGCAACACCAAGGAAAAGACCTGGGAAGTCAACGGCGGTATTTCCCTGATGGGTGGCTGGAGCCGCATGGAACGCAAGAAGTCGGTCGCTATCGTGATGCGCGAAGAGTTTGGTGGAACCTGGCTGCATTACCCGTTGTTCGATGCGCTCAAGGTGAGCAAGGGCGGAAGCGACAAGTACAAGGGCTTCAACCTGCGCAATAACGGAAACCGCTTCGTGAGCGACTACTTTGCGGATGCCCTGGGCGGTGCTATCCTTGACGGTAGCAGCGTGGACTTCCAGCGCAGCCGCCAGGTGGTGGTGTTCTACAATGGTGAATACCGCGGTATCCACGACATGCGCGAACGCTTCAACAAGAACTACGTGGAAACGAACTATGGCATCGATGCCTCCAGCGTCAATTTCATCAAGCACTTGGGCGAAGACATCGAGGCGAGCAACGGTACTATCGATGACTATGTCCAGATGCTGGAATATGTTGCCGCGAATGACTTCAGTGGTGAAAACAACGCTGCCTATGAATACATAAAGGGAATTGTGGATGTCGGCAATTTCGCCGATTATATGATTGCCGAGATGTACGTCCATAATGGCGACTGGCCCAACAACAACGTACGTGCATGGCGCAATCCGGACAATCCCTGGAAGTTCATGATTTACGACTTGGACCATGGCTTTGACTGGAAGTGGGGCGTGGACGGCTTTGGACAGAGCACGAACATGTTCAACTGGGTCAAGCAGGGTGGCCGCGCTAACGGAAAGTGCCATACAAATAGCGACAAGGATTTTACGGGTGAGAAGGCTCATTGCTTCCATGTGCTCTACACGCGTCTCATCAAGAACCCGGACTTCAGGCGTCTGTTTATCAACCACTCTGCGGTAATGTTCGATAATTACTTGAATGCCGATGTGGTCGAAAAGGTCCGTGCGAAAATGGCGGGTTCGATTGATGCTGCCGAGGCCGAAAGGGATTTGGCTACAAACGGACAGAAGGATCGCGGCTATGGCGAATTCACTGTTTCGAATTCGGGACTTACGGATTGGGCGAGGACTCGTGACGGCGAAATCGTGAGCCAGTACAAGTCCGAATTCTCTGAGATTGGCGGATCCGTCAACGTGTCGATTTCTTCGAACGGAAACGGCATGGTGCTGATGGATGGGATGATGCTCCCCGGTAGCACTGCTGCTTCTACCAAGTACTCGGGCAAGTTCTTCAGCGGAGTCGAGATGGAACTGACTGCAGTCGCTTCGGGCGGTTCCGTGTTTGGCGGCTGGTCGGGATGTACTCCCGTGGAAGGCGCTCCGGAGAAATGCCGCGTGACGATTGCGGAAGGCGTTTCGGTGACTGCGACCTTCAAGTAAGATTTGCTGCTGTATAATGAATCTGCGCGGGCTTCAAAGTCCGCGCTTTTCTATTTCGAAAAGCGGCCTGCTCGAGGGATATTTCTAGATTTGGGAGCATGATGAGCCCCGTGCGCAAGATGTTCGACGGTATCGCGAACCGCTACGATTTCTTGAACCACTTCCTAAGTTGTGGGCAGGATATCCTGTGGCGCCGGGCGTGTTGCCGCGAGCTGAAGAAGATGCGGCCGGGGCACCGCCTGCTTGACCTGTGCGGTGGTACGGGCGATTTCGCGGTCACTTACGAGAAGTACAATGGAAAGCCCGATGTGGCGGTGCTGGGCGATTTTTCGTATGGCATGCTGAAGGGGGCTGCGGGCAAGAAAACCGTGGCTGTCCCTGTGCAGCTCGATGCGATGAGAATGCCTTTTGCGGATGGAACGTTCGACGTAATCCTGAACGGGTTCGGGATGCGCAACTTGCCGGAAGCCGAGGGCGGCCTGCGCGAATCGGCTCGCGTGCTTAGTGCTGGCGGCTACCTGCAGGTGCTGGAGTTCTTTTCACCGAGGAACGCATTCAACAAGTTTTTCTACAAGGTACTTGCGCCACTCTTTATACCGGTGCTGGGAGCCTTTTTCAGCAAGCGGGATGCGTACGAGTATCTGGTAAATTCGATTGTGCGTTTTTTGCCGGTGGCGGATTTTGTCGAACTGGCGAAGCGCAACGGGTTCGAACTTGTTCATGTGAAACCCTGCTTTTTCGGGGTGGCGTATCGCGTGCTGTTACGTCGTGCTGTTTCGGGTGGCAATGACGCGGGAGGTGCCGCGTGAGCCGCTATATTTTGGGAGTGACGGGTGCGAGCGGCGCGGTGTACGCGACGCGTACGGCGATGCACCTGCATCGCCTGGGCCACGAGCTTACGCTCGTGGTGACCGCGCCCGGTCGCGAGGTGGTCGAGTTCGAAGGGCAACAGGCGCTGTTCGACTATGCGGACCGCACTTTCGACGTCGACGATTTTTTTGCCGAATGTGCGAGCGGCTCTGCCGACTATGCGGGCATGGCGGTAGTGCCGTGTTCCATGGGAACGCTCGGGCGCATAGCTGCGGGTACATCGGACAACCTGCTGGTGCGAGCTGCGGATGTTTGCCTCAAGGAGCGCAGGGCTCTTGTTATCGTGCCACGCGAGATGCCTTACAACCTGATCCATATCGAGAATATGGCGCGCGTGACCCGCGCGGGAGCCGTGGTGATTCCTGCCTCCCCGCAGTTTTACAGCAAGCCTTTGTCCGTCGAAGATCTGGTGGACACTGTTGTCGTGAAAATTCTGAAGCATTTAGGCGCAGTCTCGGTTGAACGTTGCGCCGAGATCGTGAAACCCTGGAATGGCGATGAACCCGATGCGCTGGGAGGCCCGCTGTGCTGAAGAAGATTCTGGAATTCGGGCATATGGTGCGCTTCAGCCACTCGCTTTTCGCGATGCCTTTCGCGATTGGCTCCATGTGGGTGGCGGCGAATGGGTTCCGCGATATGTCTGCGGCGGAGACTGCCCGCATTGTGCTGCTGATTGTCGGCTGCATGGTAACCGCCCGCAACAGCGCGATGAGCTTCAACCGCATCGCCGATGCCGATATCGACGCCAAGAATCCGCGCACGGCGAAACGCCACCTGCCTGCGGGTCGCCTCAGCAAGAAATCCGTGATCGCTTTTCTGGTCGTGAACGGCATCCTGTTCGTTGCCTTCGCCTTCTTGCTGCAGCCGTTGGCCGGGATGCTCGCACTTCCGGTGTGGCTGTTGCTTCTTTCTTATTCCTACTGGAAGCGCTTCAGTTGGCTATGCCACTGGTTTTTGGGATTTGCGATAGGGATGAGCCCGCTTGGCGCCTGGATCGCCATCCGTGGCGAGTTCGCGGTGTTCCCGATTTTTCTGCTCGTGATTCTCATGCTCTGGATGGGCGGCTTCGACATCATCTATGCCACGCAGGATGAAGAGATTGACCGGCAGATGGGACTCCATTCGGTGCCTGCCCGCTTTGGCCGCAAGCGTGCCCTGCAGATTGCCTTCTGGAGCCATGTCGCGATGCTTGCGCTCTGTGTGGGCTTTGGCGTATTCTGGAGCATGGGTGTTCCTTGGTGGGTGGTGACCGGCCTCATGACTGCCGCCATTCTCTATATTCATTTGTTCAGGAAATCCGATGACCTCGATGCCATGAACCGAGACTTTTTCTTGGCGAATGTCGCCATCAGCGTGCTCGTGATGGCGGGGCTCATCGTGTGGATTTGCGTGGGAGGGGATGTTAATGTCCTTTATTAAGAAACCGGACGGAAAGTTCACGACCGAAGACAAGGTGAAGATGTTCCAGCAGATGGGATCCGTGGGCGCAGTGATTGCGCTCGTGTTCGTCATCCTCATCGAGACGGGAATTGCCGGCGAACATACGGACCTTGCGGAAATGGGCCTTACCGCGATGATCGTGGTGCTTGCCGTGTCGCTCATCGGGAGCATGTATTTTAAGCGGAAACTGTAATGCGGTTGGAATTGGCTCTGCGCTAGATTTTTCGACCGGTGCTAAATTTCTAGATCTGCCGAATAGACTGATTCTACAGTTCCGTCATCGCACTTGAAAAGGAGGCTGCCGTCATCGCGCATATCGATGATGCGGCCCGTTTTCTTTTGTACGCCAGTGCCGCCGTCGCGGTTCTCGTCGGTGCAGCGATTGTTTACGACGATGGTGCCGCGCGCACCGATAAACTGGTCCATCTTGCGCCAGGCGGCTACCCACGGGCGGATTCCGAAGGCGCGGAACTGCCCGATGGCGCGTTCGAGGTTCGCGATGAGCATTTGCAGAAGCTTTTCTCGGTTGACGGCCTGGCCGCAGATTTCCTTGAGGGTCGTGACTGCGCGTCCGAGATGCGCGTAGTCGCTGGCATCGCTATTCACGTTAATCCCCACGCCCATGCTGATGGCGGGATGCGATTCCGTACTCGGTGATTTTATATAAACTAATTCTGCAAGGATGCCACAGAACTTGCTCTTGCCGCAGAGGATGTCGTTCGGCCACTTGACGGTGACTTTCCCGATAGCCGTATTGCCGAGCCCCTGCGTGTTGGCTTCGTCCTGTAAGCCCTTGAATATCTCGGCAAAGGAGAGGGCTGCGACCTGGGTGATTTGCGGGGCGGATGCTAGCGGAATACTGTCGAGCGGGATAAGGATATTGAAGTACAGGTTCTTGCCGGCGGGGGAGTCCCAGGTGCGTTCGTGCCTGCCGCGGCCTGCGGTTTGCGTGTCTGCGACAATCAGGGTGCCGGGAACGATTTCGCCCGCGGAGGCCTTGGTCTTCATCAGGCTATGTGTGCTTTCGAGTGTCGCAAAAAGGAATGCGGGGGCGCCTGCGAAACCCGCGAGGTGCCATTCTGAAAAATTTGCTTCGGACGAAAACATTTTCAAGTGGAGACGGGGCTATTCCTCGTCTTCCTTCTGTTCCTGCAGTTCCTTGAGCGCTTCTTCGGGGAAGATGGTGAAGAATTCGCGCTTGCGGTCTTCGAAGAGTTGCAGCATGCGTTCCTGCTCGAACTGCTCGCGGTCGATGTTCTGCATGAAGAATTCATCGCGGGCGAAGTCGCGGGTGGTCATCATCTTCTTGAGATCGTCGGAGATGTCCATGCGGTCCCAGAGGATGTAGTACGACTGCACGTCCAGGCTACCGAAGATGTCCACGTTCAGGAATACGGAATTGGCCTTGCTGGAATCGACGAGTTCGACCTTCGTCTCGCGCTTTTCAGGACGGAAAATCTGGGCGTCGCTCACGTTCTTGGGAATGTCCGTTGGGGTTTCTTCGGCAAAAGCGAAAATGGCGAAAACAGCCGTCACCGCTACGACGAAAGAGAGCATCCTATGAGGTTTCCCGAAAATCATGGTTACAATATAAATTCAAGTTTGTCGAAAAAAAAGGGACCTGCAAAAGTTTGTGAGTAAAAATCCTATAATCTGCACAGAAAAGCTCGTTTTTTACGGAGCTAGCGGCATCCAGGGCTTTACCACGTCGATGGACTTGAGAAGACCCTGCTTGTTGCGCCTGATGGCCGCCGCGGCAATCATTGCCCCGTTATCTGTACTCAGGCTCCTGTCGGGGATGCAGAAGCGGATGCCGTGCCTGTTGCAGTAATCCTGCAGGCGGGAACGCAACCATGCGTTGGCGCTTACCCCTCCGCCGACGACGAGCGTCTTCATGCGGGAGGCCTTGAGCGCGTTGATGGTTTTTTCGACGAGGCTTCCCACGATGGCGTCTTCGAGGCTCGCGCAGATGTCGCCGAGGTTTTGCTTGATGAATTCCGGGTCGTGAGTCTCGGTGTAGCGCAACACGGCGGTCTTGAGCCCGCTGAAAGAGAATTCGCAGCTGCCGTGGGTATGGAGTGCCCTCGGAAACTCGACGAACTTGCGGTTGCCGTTTTGGCCGAGCCTGCTGATGGTGGCCCCTGCAGGGTACTTGAGGCCGAGCAGCTTGCCGCACTTGTCGAACGCTTCGCCTGCGGCGTCGTCGCGGGTGCGGCCGATACTTGTGTACTTGAATCCGGGCTCTTCCATCACGAGTTCGGTGTGGCCTCCCGAGACGGTGAGCGTGAGAAACGGGGGCTCGATGTCGGGATTGGAAAGCCAGGCGGCGGCAAGGTGGCCTTCGAGGTGGTTGATGCCGTAGGCCGGAATATTCAGGTCGCGGGCGAGGCCCTTTGCGAAACTTGCTCCGACGAGGAGCGGTCCCATTAGGCCGGGGCCGGTAGTGAACGCGATGGCGTCGATATCCTTGAGATCGATGCCCGCTTCCTTGACGGCAGCTTCTGCGATGGGGGTGATCTTTTGCAGGTGGGCGCGAGCGGCAATTTCGGGAACGACTCCGCCATACAGGGCGTGTTCGTCGATCTGGCTGTAGAGCGGGTTCGAGAGAACTTTGAGCGGTTTGTCTTGCAGTACGGCGCAGGCGGTCTCGTCGCAGCTGGATTCGATGCCAAGCCAGATCATTCGAGCTTCTCCTCGGCGTCTTCGCCCAGGGAATCGGCTGGCGCGACCGGTTCGGACTTGATCTTCTGGAGAGAGACCTTGTCCGGGAAAACCTGGATTGCCTTGATGGACATTTCGCGGTTGACTTCGTTCCCGAGTTGCAGTTTCACGGTCGGGGCGAGGCTGTCGACGTCTTCGATCTGGAAACGGTTGTATTCGACAAACAGGTTGATGTTGTCGAGGCTGATGGAATCGAGAATCCGTTCGCCGCCGGTGATTTCGACGGAGACACTTCCGGGATTGAGCCTGAATGCGCCCCTTTCGAAAATGCCGATGAGCTGGACGGGGACATCCTTGATGGTCTTCTTGCCGATTTTCTGGATGCTGACAGAAACATCGGTGATGGAATCGCTTGGGGTCACGTGGGCCGGTAGTTGCTTGAAGTCCAGGGGGATAGAAACGGTGGTGTCGGTCGTGAGAGAATCGAAGACGGTCGAGTCTGTCGGTATCTCGATGATGCGTGTGATGACGTTCCTTGCTCCGGAAACCGTGACGTAGTCGGGAGACATCTTGGGATGGTCCGTGAGCAGGTAGCCCGTGGTTGCATCGAAAGTGGCCATGGAATGGATGGGAATGTTGCGCACGATTCGCGTGTCCAGGTCAATGTCGATGAACAGGAGCTGGTTGTCGGGATCGATGAAGCGGATATTCGGGAAACCGGGTGCCGAGAAGTTCTTGTCGGTGATATGCATGCGCATGGACCCGAGCTCCGCATCCTGGAGGTCGACGATAATTGCAGCGACGGTCGTGTCGTTGTTCCTGAGCTTGGACTTTAGGCGCATCAGGTCGAAGGGGGCGCCTTCGAGCGTAATCTCCATGGAATGCGGGGGTTTCGATGCGATGGCGAGCAGCTCGGGGAGTCGCACGAGGCGGACGGGCACCTCCATGGTCACCTTGAAGGTGTTCAGTGACATCACGTAGAGCCACAATGCGATTCCGAAAATGAAAGCCGTAATCTTTAATGCGATATGTTTCATAGATGCCCCGTGAGACCCTTCTAAATTTAGTTATATTCAATGCGTGTTCGGACAGATAAGGTATCTAATATCGGAATCTTTTCGTGGGTGGCGGCAGCATCGTACCGTTATCTTGCCATCGCTCCTGACGATATTCCTGAGTTCCCTGCTTCTAGCGTCTTCGCTGGCCGTCCTTGGAGGCGTATTCCGTATTCTCCGGGCCGAGGGGTCCCTCTATACGGTCGAGGCATTCTTGCCGGAAAGTGTGTCTGCCGATTCGATTGCGGCAATCCAGAACAGGCTGGAGCATTTCAGGAACATCGAGACTGTCGAGTTCGTCAGTGCTGATTCCGCCTTGGCCGATTTCCGGAGGCATTTTTCGGGAGAAATGCTCGAGCTTGTCGACGAAAACCCGATCCCGCCCTTCTTTCGCATGACCCTTGTTGCGAATAGCCGAAACCCGGTGGACCTGGTCGAGACCGTGAACGCGCTTTCCAGGGAAGGCGATTTCGAGGAGGTCCAGGCGCCGGTGGCCTGGGCGACCCGCGTCACGGAATGGAAATTCAAGATGGTCTTCTGGCCCATTTGCTTGAGCGTTATGCTGCTGGTGACCCTTTCGCTTATCATTTGCAATTCGGTACGCCTGTCCCTCATGTCGCGCAAACTTCTGGTCGAGAACATGAAGTATGCGGGCGGGAGCCCCTTCTTCATCGAGTTCCCGTTTGTGCTCGAGGGCATGATGCAGGGCTTTGTCGGGAGCTCCCTGTCGGTCCTGCTGCTCGGGGTTATCGTCAATTCCGCGTCGCGCGCGATCCCGATGCTTGCGGAAAATATCGGAGGGCTCGGGTTCCTCCTTGCCTTTGTCGTCTGCCTGGTGACATCGCTTTCGGCCTATTTCAGCTATCGCACGGTGCGGGAGTTCCTCCTTGCCAAGCGTAACGAGCAGGATTAGCTATGCGCCTGCTTGTCGCCCTGCTGTGCTTTTTGGTCGGCCTTTCCATGGCGGCACCCAAGAAGACGGAAGCCCAGATTAAGGAACAGAAGAACGCCCTGAAGAAGCTGGAGTCCGACCTTGCCAAGAAGCGCGAGGAGCTCGTGTTGCTAGAGACCGAGGAGAAGGGCGTCCTCAATACGATTTCTCTTTTGGACCAGAACTTGAACCAGACCCGCATCTATATCAACGAGCTTTCGAAGAACGAGGTGCTGGTACAGTGCGCGGTAGAGCAGCTTGCGCGTGATATCGATTCCTTGGACCAGAAGATTCACGTGCGTCGCGAGGCGATGAAGGTCCGCATCCGGAAGCTGTATGTAAACGGTCGCTACAGCGATGCCGAGGTCCTCTTCCAGCTATTGACTCGCGAGGGTAACCCGCAGCGCGAGGCGTACTGGGTGCATCACGTGCTGAACGAGGACCGCCTTCAGGTGGAAGCCCTTGCTGCGATGATGGCTGAACGTGACGAGATGAAACGGCAGGAAGAGGAACACCTTGCCGACCTCACGCGATTGCGCGAGAAAAAGGCCCGCGAGGAGAAGGGCCTCGTGACACAGATGGGAAACCAGGAACAGATGCTCCTGAGCCTGAAACATGACAAGGCGATGCAGCAGCGCGCGTTGCAGGAATTCGAGCGCAACCAGAAGCTGATGCTTACGCTTATCGCGAAGTTGGAAGAAAAGCGCAAACGCGAGATCGAGGCGGCGCGTAAGGCGGAGGAAGCCCGCAAGGCCGAGGCGGCCCGCCGCGCGAAGCAGAAGAAACAGAAAGAGAAGAAGATTGTCGAAAAGCCGAAAAAGACTATCGCGGGCTCGGTCAAGGGGCCGAAGTGCATGCCGCTTGAAGGAGACATCATCAGCCAGTATGGCCTGCAGGAACATCCGGTGCTCCACATCATGACGAGGAACCTGGGTGTGGAAATCCGCGGAAAGCGGGGAGCTTCGGTCCGTGCTGCTGCGGCGGGTACGGTTGCCATGGTCGCCGAAATTGACGGACGTGGCCCTTCCGTGATTATCGAGCACGAGGGCGGGACGTATTCCGTCTATGGGCACCTGAAGTCTATCCGAGTCCAGGAGGGAAAAACGGTGCGTAATTGCGAGGAAATTGGCGAAGTGGGCGATATCGCGAGCCTAAATGGAATTAAATTGTACTTTCAAATTAGCGAAGGGACCCAGACGGTGGATCCCTTGCAGTGGTTGAAACAGAAATGATCGAGTATAGACTGAATGGACCGGCTTCCCAGGAACGTCTGCGCATCCGCGTGATGGCGGCCCTTCGTGAATGCAGATTCCCGCAGGCCATACTTATCGACGGGCCCGGCGGCATAGGCAAGAAGGCTCTTGCCATGGAGATCGCGAAGGCGCTCCAGTGTACGGACCCGAACATGCGCCCGTGCGGAAAGTGCTTCGGCTGCAAGATTGCGATGGATCCGGGGGCGACGGACAACTGGGTCGTGCCGATGGAATCCAAGGAGGCGCACGCGCGTAACGCCGAGGACGTATCTTCGGGGAGCGTCGCGAAGACGGTCCAGGATTTCAAGCGGGCCTACATCGAGGAAGTCATCAAGAATCCATACCGCATCGATGTGTTCGGTGCGGGTGCCGAGATTTCCGTAGACCTGATAAGGAACATGACGGCCTCCTTCGCGCTGAAGGGCGACCGCGTCCGCGTCGTGATTATCGCCGAGGCGGACCGCATGAACGATTCCGCGGCGAATGCATTCCTGAAGACGCTGGAAGAAGTTCCTCCCGATACGTATTTTATCTTGACGACATCCTCGCGCGAACGCCTGTTGCAGACAATCCGTTCCCGCTGTCTGGCGCTGCACCTGTTGCCGCTGACCGACGCCGAGGTGCGTAGCGAGACTGAGCGCGTACTCGGAGACGAGGAGGATGCGGATGTCTCTGACGACGTGGTGGGGCTTGCCGTGGGTTCGCCGGGCAAGGCTCTCTATTATATGAACCGTGCGGCGGGCTGGTGCGACCTTGCTTCCGAATTTGTAATCCGTAGCCTGCGTAACGAGTATAGCGAGATTTTTGCGAGCCTGGCCGAGGCATCGCTGGACGATGCTGCGGAGGCGAATCGCTTTTTGGAGGTGCTGTCGTTCTTGATTTCGGACCTCCTGCGCAAGCAGGCGCATGCGCCGCTGCGGCTTGCGTCCACGACCGGAAGGCTGGATTTGGATGCCTTCCCCAGGGTTGATGCGAACGCCCTGGAATTGTCGCTTGCGGCGGTGCAGGAAACGATGTCCCGCATCGCGAGCCGCCGCACTGCACCGATAGTGTGTCTGCAATCGCTTGCCATCAAGCTCTTCGAGGGGTTCAAGTGATGCTTGATACCGTGGCATCGACCCTTTCCCGGGAACTCAAGATTCCGCATCTTGTAGCGCGGTTCTTGATTTCGCGTGGAATAAATAACGCTGTCGATGCGAACCGCATCCTTTCGGATGGTGCGGGTGCCGTACATTCTCCCTGGCTCATGATGGGAATGGAAGAGGCTGTACGCTGGATCCTGGATATTCGCGAGAAGAAGCAGAAGGTGTTCATCTTCGGCGACTACGACTTGGATGGCATGACTTCGGTGACGCTCCTGACATGGAGCCTCGCGCAGATTGGAATCGAATCGGACTGGCGACTCCCGAACCGCTTTGGCGATGGCTACGGGCTTTCCATCTCCGCAGTGGACGAAATGTACGAGGCGGGAGCGCGCTGCGTCCTTACCGTAGATACGGGCATTACCGCGAACGAAGAAATTGCCCATGCGAAGGCTTTGGGCATGTCCGTGATGGTCGTGGACCATCATCAACCTTCGGGCGATGGACTTCCGCCATGCGACGTGCTCTTGGATCCGCACCAGAATGGCGATACCTATCCGAACCCTGAACTTTGCGGTGTCGGGGTTTCGTACAAGTTAATATGCGCTCTTTACGAGCGTCTGGAAATTCCGGTCCCGGATTCTCTTCTGGAACTGGTCGCCCTGGGCACGCTTGCCGACCTCGTGCAGATGACTCCCGAGAACCGGGCGTTTACGAAGCGCGGACTCCGCCAGCTGCAGAATAGCGGCTGGCCTGGAATCCAGGCGCTCTACGCCTCGCTGATGAAGCCTGGCAGTTCGGTGGGCGGCATCGATGTCATGTACAAGGTGGCGCCTCTTCTCAATGCTCCGGGCCGTATGGAAAAGCCCGATCCGGCACTCAAGCTGCTGATGTGCGAAAACAAGGACCTTGCCTCATCGCTCCTTGCGGAACTCAAGGACTGGAATGCGCTTCGCAAGCAGAAGGAAGCGGAAATTACGGAAATGGCCCTTGGACGGGTGAAGGAAATCTACGGGGACAAGATTCCCAAGGTGCTTGTTGTCGATGGCGAAGGCTGGCATGTGGGCGTTATCGGAATTGTCTCTGCGAAACTTGCCCAGGAATTCGTGCGGCCCGCGGCGGTGCTTTCTATCGTTGACGGCATGGCGCATGCGAGTGCCCGTGCAGTCCCGGGTTTCAATTGGCACAAGGCTCTGTTCGGTTGCCGCGAGCTGTTCGATCGTTGGGGTGGCCATGCCAATGCGGCGGGCTTCTCGCTGCCGGCGGACAGGATTGGCGAACTGCGCGAACGTCTTGAAGCGTCTGCCGTGGAACAGGGCTATTCGGGCGATGCGGAAATTGTGGACGAGGCTCACTCCTTTGACATTCAGGTTGCTTTGGGAGAACTCGTTGTCGAAGGGACGCGGCACCGCATCGACAAGACTGTCCTTGACTATTTCGACATGATGGAACCTTTTGGTGGAAACTTCCCGTATCCGGTATTCAAGGCGACGGATGTGACGGTCCACCGTGTAAAGGAACTCCGCGGTGGCCACTTGCAGATGGAAGTTTCGCAGGCGGGAAGTCCCGTGTTTTCGGCAATCGCCTTTGGCCTGCGGAAATGCAAGTCGCTGCTGGGACCGTCTAAAAAGGTGTCTATCGTGTTCGAACCTTCATGGAACTACTTCAACAACAAGAAGACCATGCAACTCTGCATCAAGGCAATCGAATAGCGACGTATGCGTAAACTGCTGCCATATTTTTTTGCCTTCCTCACGGTCGTTGTGGTTGCTGTGGCCTTGTTTATGCCCTATGTGCGGTTGCACGATACGAAAGGCGTGCATGAGATCGCTGAATCAGTCCCTGAGGCGGTCGATGAATTCCGCGCCTTTAGCGGTCGTGTCGTCTTGCCTTCGGTGGATGAAATCTATGTGTTGGATAATTCCGCCGGTCGCGACATGTCGGCTTTCGCGAAGTACCTGGAAGGCCGTGCTGCCGGACTCCACTGGCTTGCCCGCTCTTATTTCAAGACTCATCGCGGTGCGGGGGATGCTGCGCTCGGGGTGCACCTTACCATAGATTCGCTGGGTGTGTTCCGCTGCGAGGAATTCCAGTTTTCGGATGCCAAGGACAAGAGCTTGGAACAGGACCTCAGGGAACACATAGAATTCTACTGGCGCTATCGCCGTAGTACGCAGGGAAAGACGGAAATCTGGTTTCCGATCCGTTGGTTAGAGAAGTATAGCCGCTGAAGTGTGGAAAACTAGCCCTTCAGGATTTTCAGCAACTGGTCGGCGCGTTTTTCGATAAGGATAAACGCTTCGAACATGCGGGCTTCACGCCACTTGGTCAGGTACTTTGCGCGCCATTCCTGGGCGACCTGGTCGGCCGGTTCCGGAGCATCTTCGTTTCTGTACCATACTTCGCGCGTAATCTCCTTGATGATGTCGCCCATTTCAGCGGCGGGCTGGAGGGAGCCTTTGCAGAGTAGGAGCGCGCGGAGGTTGTCGAGCAGGATTTCGTCGGTCGGGTTTTCCGAGTCGTCGCGGGCGCAGTCCCAGATTTCGCCACGGTGGCGTTCCGTCCAGCCGATGAGGTGCTGTTCGGTTTTGGCGAGTTCGCCCTTGGCGAGCTTTTCTTCGACCGCTTCGCGGGGATAGTAGATGCTGTTCGGGTAGAATTCTATCATAATGTATCTCGAATTTAATGCCCGGGGCGGGACTTGAACCCGCACGAGGTTGCCCCCAAGGGATTTTAAGTCCCCAGTGTCTACCATTCCACCACCCGGGCAGGTGTGCGTGCCAAATATAGCATTTTCCGTGGCCGCTCCTCCGAAAAATTGTTAGATTGTAAGCCGATGATTGCCCTTTCGAAAAAAATCCGTTCCATGCTGAAGTCCGCCGCCCTCGCGCTTGTCTTGTGCGTGCCCGCTTTTGCCTATGACGAGGATCTCGATACCTACCGCGAGGTCCGTGAAGAGCTGGCGTCTCTTCGCGACAGCTACATTGCCGATATCAACATGGCCATGGAAGAGGCCAATGCGGATAACCCCGAGGGGTGGTTCAAGGCTAGGCAAAACGGTTTTGGACGTTCCTGGAAGGATACGGATTTCGAGGCCCCGATGAGCCAGGTCTTTACGATCGAGGAAATCCCCTACGGGTTCAAGGTGCACGGCAACAAGGGTGAATACAAGTTCAACTTCAAGGTCGTGGTCACTACGCGCGATGCCGACATTTACTATGTGGTGTCGTTCCTTTCGGGGACGAATGCCGCTGCCAAGGAGATTGTGAACGAGGTGTTCAAGAACGAGGCCTCGGACTACCACAGCCCTTGCCCGAAGGATGCAATTACCTGCTACAAGGGTCGCTCTACCAACGGAAAATAGCGAAAACAGTTCAAAAAAGGCAAAAAAGCTTATTTTTGCATTATGGTAAACAAAACTTTACCGCTTTTTGCGTTTTTAATATATATTTAGAGAACCGGTCGTCCGCGGAGCCGGTTTTGAGGTGTATAAAATCCGCGGAGAATTTAAATTGCTAACTTTTTGAGTGTCAAATAGTTGCAGTTGTTCAGGAGTGCGCAAGTATGCAGGATTTCCGTCCTGGAAAGAAGGGTTTTACCTTGGTTGAAGTTCTCGTGGTGGTGGCCATCATGGGAATTTTGTCGGGTATGGGGGTGGCAAGTCTGCGCGGTGCGGTCGCGAACAACCGGATCAAGGATGCGGGCATCAACGTGACTGCCTTCATGCAGCGTGCGGCGAACGAGGCGACCCGGTTGAACGAGAAACTGTGTGTCGTTGCGAGTGGTCAAACGATAAAGACCTACAAGGGTGAGTGTTCCACTACGCTCGTCGACCAAATTGACGAGATGACTCTTGAATCGACGAACACGTTTGGAACTGAGGATTGTGGAGAGACTCGCTACGCTGATAATATGGTGACCCTCACTCCCCGTATTGGCGTTTCTCCCATTCCTAGCGGCTGTTTCCTAGTGAAGTACGGCAGCTCGGACCGCAGGGCCGCGATTATCAAGGAAGCGACCAAGTTTGCGATGTACTACAAGCTCAGTTACGATAATGGGGCTTCTTGGGAAAGTAACCCGTAGGTGGTGTGTTATGGATAGGATTATGAAGAACAAGAAAGGTTTCGGTATCACGGAGGTTCTAATCTCCGCGGTGGTTCTCGGGTTTTTGTACATGGCTGTCCTTCACATGCAGACGGGAAACTACGAGGCTTTGCTCCGCATCCGTGGACGTGACGGCGCCATCGAGGTGGCTCAGCAGGTTATCGATTCCCTGAATCGCATAGGCATTGCTTCCATTCCCGACCCGACAAACCATGCGGAAGGAGATGAAGGCACGATTGATGAAGCTAACAATCTTGTTCTGGAATTGCCGAAGATTTCTCGCTCCTGGGATCGTGGCGAAAAGGTCGGTGGCGGCAAGTCTACCATCGACTATACCCCGGTCGTGACTGTCTCGCCGACGGACGACTATACCGCAACAAACGAATCAAATTATGCTAGTGGCGCCAATGCCATAAAGCACGTCTATGCCAAGCAGGTGAACGTGCAGGTGTCCTGGCAGTTCAAGGGCTCCACGCAGTCCATCAACATGTCCACGGTGATCCGCTAGCCGCGATGCCATGATACATTTCTAAATTTGGCGACGATGCCAAACGCGACAACTCCCAAAGCGAATTATTTCCCCGCCATCGACGGGCTCCGCTTGCTTGCGAGCGTCAACATCGTGATGCTCCACCTGGGCAGCTCGAACGCCCTCCAGTACATGGCCGACTGCACGTGGCTCATGCCCATCTTTACTGCCCCGGCTTTTGCGGCGGGCATCTTCTACGTGTTTGCCGGGTTCCTCTTTGCAAGCAAGTTCAGCGATCCCGAACGCCGCATCCCTGTTGTCCCGTTCATGTTCGCGCGCATCGCGAAACTCTACCGTCTCCATTTCTTCATGACGCTCCTCATGTTCGTGGTGCTCGTGTTCAAGTTCAGCGGCTACGCGCACCTGCCCGCGCCCTCCGAATTCATGGACTGCGCATCGAAGGGGCTTGCCGCCATGGTGCATCCCTGGCGCAGCCTGCTGCTGCACTTGACGCTCGCCTGGTCCGTTGTCCCGGACCTTGGCATGAAGCTGAATGAACCTTCGTGGTCGCTTACGAGTTTCTTCCTGTGCTACGCCATCACGCCGTGGTTCAGCCGCTGGCTCTTTAGGCAGGGAAACCGAACGCTCTGGGTGATGTTCGGTGTGGTGTTCTTGCCGGGAATCCTGTGGGCATTGCTGTTCGGCTTGACGGACAACCTCTGGTTTGCCGGCTACGACGCGAAGTACAGGTTCTTCCACATGTTTGCGCCCGTGCGTGTGTTCGAGTACCTCTTCGGCATGGTCATCTTCCGCCTGTACAAGGAAGGCTATTTCGATTTTCTCAAGAAGGATTATGTGAGTGGCCTTGTGCAGGCGCTGCTGCTTGCCGCCCTCTACGGAAGCCTCTTCCTGATGAGCCCGGCCAACAATCCGGGCGTCAATTACTTTATCCACCACAGCCTTCCGGTGTTCATCTATGGCATGTTCGTGCTTTCGCTCCTGAGCGGGAAGGGCTTCATGGCGCGGTTCTTCTGCATCGGGATCGTACGCCGCGTGGGCCGTGCGAGTTTCTACCCGTACCTCATTCACCTTCCGATTATCACGATTGCCTGGGGTATCTGCAACCTGAATACGCCCAAGAATACGATTCTCCTATTGCTGTTTGTTTACACCGTGAGCACCCTGTACATGGAGTTCAAGGTGTGGCGTAAAAAGCGCAAGAAGGCGAAGGCCTAGTGCTCGAAGAAATTTAACGGCAGTACGGTCTTCTTGCGGCCTGCGGGCTCGATGACCGCGGCGGAGAACTTTGCGGCATCGAATAGCTTATTTGTAATAGAGACGACTTCGTCTTCGGTCATGGAGTTGATGACCCTTTCGGAATGTTCCATGGTCCTAAATTCGCCCAGGTGCAACATCTGTTCGGCCATGCGGACGACGCGTTTTTCGGGGCTGTCGGCGCCGAGGTACATGCCGCCCAGGATATTCGCCTTGGTGCGTTCGAATTCGCCCTTGTTGAATCCGCGCTTCAGGAAGTTGCGGGTTTCGCCCAGCGAAAGGTCGAGTGCGGTTTTGAGCTGGTGCGGTTCGGTGGCGAGCGATACGCCCCAGTCGGTACAGTCGCGATAGATGTCGGCGGTGGAATACACGGAATAGGCGAGCCCCTTGTCTTCGCGGATTTTCTGGAAGAGGCGGCTGGCCATGCCCGCTCCCATCGCCACGTTGAAGAGCGATAGCGCGCAGCGGGTACGTTCGTCCATCATACCTTGGTCAAAGCTTAAACCCCAGAAGAGGTTCGACTGCGCGATGTCCTGCTTCTGCACGACCTTCACGCTGTTGTGCGCCCTGTAGGCATCCGTGGGGAGGTTTCCCTTGTATTTCTTTTGCCTGAATTTTTCCGCACAGAGTTCTACGAGTTCCTGGTGGTCGACTTTCCCCGAGGCGCAAACGAGTAGCGGGATTTCGTCTGTCACCTGCTCCCTGTACTTGAGCATTTGCCTGTGCGTAAGCGATTTTACCTGCTTGATGTTGCCGGTGATGGAATGCGCGATTCCGCAGCCCTTGAAGTGGATGGCGTTGAAGATGTCGCCCACGATTTCTTCGGGGATGTCGTCGTAGCTGTGGATTTCCTCGATGATGACGCGGCGTTCCTTTTCCATCTCCTTCTTGTCCATGCGCGGGTGCATGAGCATGTCGGCGATGACGTCGATGGCGAGCGGTAAATGGCTGCGCTCGATTTGCGCGTAGAATCCCGTCTCCTGGCGCGTAGTGTAGGCTTCCAGGTTTCCGCCCTTGTCTTCGATGGCCCGGGCGATTTCAAGTGCGGTGCGGTTCTCGGTGCCCTTGAATACCAGGTGCTCGTAGAAGTGGCTCAGTCCGTATTCTTCTTTCGATTCGTGACGGCTTCCGCGCGGAATCCAGACGCCGACGGCCACGGAGTAGGCGTGGGGCATGTAGTCGGTCAGGATGGTGATGCCGTTTTCAAGTTCTGTCTTCTTTACGATTTGCTTCATAGGAATAAATTTATGATTCGTGGGTCTCGCCTTTGCGGTGGGCGTATTCCCTGTGCTGCCTCTTGACTTCTTCGCTTACGTTCATGCAGCCTTGCAGCTTGTAGTAGAAGTCTTCGAGTTGCTGCGGAGTGTAGATGGTCTTTCTGCCTGCGATCCGGTTGAGGAGAGCCTCCTGCAGCTCGCTGCAGTGGACGATGCTCCAGAATTCGTTGTCCTTGGGGACCTTGCGAAGCGTGCAGCGGTCGCTGAAAACGATGAACGAGATGAAGTGCGCCTGCTCGTGTCGGATTTTCAGGAAATGCTCCAGCGCCATGATGTGCCCGATGTTCTGGCGGATGGGGTTGTGAAAGGTATGCTCCGTGCGTTCATTGATGTGCTGGTTCCAGCGCTCGCTTTCGAGGTCGCCCGCGATTTCGCCGGAGAGGTTCTTGCTTTCGAGGACGTAGAATCCCGACTGGTGCAGAAGCAGCGCGTCGATTTCGGTGTAGCCTGCACGCGCGGGAATATAGAGGTTTCGCATCAGTACGTACTTGCGCTTGTCGGTGTCGCAGACACGTGCGGTGAGCGCCATCATCGCCGCCTCGCCGAAGACGCCGCGCGGGTCGTTCGCGATGCGTTCGTCATTGAATTTCGGATCTGGCTTGAAAAAGTTCTCGCTGCGGGTAGGGGCGTGCGTGATGCCGTAGCCCCCAAGTTCAAAAGGCCTGCCCGTGTCGCGAGCGCTGTTCCCTAGTTCCTGGTGGCGTTCCTGCTCGAATTCGCGGAAAGTCTTTCGCCGCCCGTCGCCATGGTACATCCTTGGATTCTTCTTCGGCGCCTTGCCCTTGATCTTGAAAAAGACGAGGGCAAGCAGCAGGATGATGACGAGAAGAGTCGAAAGCGAAGGGGCCATGCGACAAGTATAGAAAAACTACACTCTTCCGAACCTTCGTGTTTTGCGGAAGGGCTTGTCGCCCCTCTTGTCGCCGAAGCTGCGTTCGTCGTGCTCCTTGCGGAACTTCTTGTCGCCGAACATCTTTTCGCGACGGGCCCTGCGGTTTTCGAAGGGGTGTGCCTTGCCGCGCGGCTTGGTTCCCGGTGCGGGGCCGGTGGGCGGTTCGTCGGTCATCAGGCGGAAGCGGGATTCGTTTCCGCGGATGGTCATTCCGGCCAGGATGTCGAGGACTTCCTGCGGCATGGTCTCGGGGAGTTCCACGGTGCTGAACTTGTCGAACAGCTTGATGCGCCCGATGTTGGAACTGCTGATGTTGCCTTCGCCGGCGATGGCGCCCACGATATCCTTGGGCGTCACGTGGTCGCGGCGGCCCACGCCCAGGTAGTAGCGCAGGTAGCCTTCCTCGACGCCGTTGTCGCCTTCCTTGCGTTCCTTGCGCAGTCGGCTCTTTTCTTCGCGGTCGAGGCCGAAGTTGTCGCCTTTGTCGCGGCTACCGCGTTCGCGCGGGGCATCGAGCGGTTTGAGTTCCGGGAACAGCGGCTGTTTTTTCTGCCAGATCTTGATGACGGCGGCGGCGATGTCTTCGGCGGTCACCTCGCGCACGGAGCCGTCCTCGAGAGCGACGCCGTTTTCCATGTCGCAACCTTCGTCGACCATCGCGCGGACGAGTTCCTTGAACTTGTCGAGTTCGCCGTAGCTGAGCACACTCTTGATCTTTGCCTTGAAGGCGGCGACGCGCTTTGCGCTGATGACGTCGGCGGTCGGCATTTCCATCGCCTCGATGGGCTGGCGGGTCGCCTTCTCGATGGTCTTGAGCATGCGCTTTTCGCGCGGCGTGATGAAGAGGATTGCGTTCCCGCTTCGCCCGGCGCGGCCAGTGCGTCCCACGCGGTGCACGTACGATTCCGTGTCGTAGGGAATGTCGTAGTTTACCACGAGCGAGATGCGGTCCACGTCGATGCCGCGGGCGGCCACGTCGGTGGCGACGACGATATCGAGCTTGCCCATCTTGAGGCGGTTGATGGTGCGTTCGCGCATCGATTGCGCAAGGTCGCCGTTGAGCGGGGCCACGTTGAACCCGCGGCTTTCGAGCTTCTCGGCGACTTCGGTCGTGTTCTGCTTGGTGCGCACGAAAATCAGCACGCCGTCAAAGTCTTCGCCTTCGAGCACGCGGGCGAGCGCCTCGATCTTGTGCTCGTTCTTCACCAGCAGGTAGCGCTGGCGGATATTCTCGACGGTCGTCGTCTTGCCCTCGATGCGGGCTTCCTCGTATTCGCCCAGGTGCTGGTCGATAATCTTCTTCACGTCTGCAGGCATGGTCGCGCTGAAGAGCGCGCGCTGTGCGTCGGCCGGGATTTCCTTCAGGATGGTTTCGACATCTTCCATGAATCCCATGTCGAGCATCTCGTCGGCTTCGTCGAGCACGATGGCCTTGACGCTCGAAAGTACGATGGAGCCGCGTTTGATGTGGTCGATGAGACGGCCCGGGGTGGCGACCACGATGTTCGCCTGGCGCTTGAGGGCGCGGAGCTGTACGGCGATATCCTGCCCGCCGTAGACGGGAACCACGTGAACCTTCGGCATCTTTGCAGCGTACTGCTGGATGGCTTCCGCCACCTGGATGGCGAGTTCGCGTGTCGGCGTGAGAACGAGCATCGATGTCTCGTGCCCGTTGAAACTGAGCCTCGAAAGAAGCGGGAGCGAGAATGCGGCTGTCTTGCCGGTGCCGGTCTGCGCCGTGCCGAGCAGGTTTGCCCCCTGCAAAAGGGCGGGAATCGCCTTCGCCTGGATGGGGGAGGGCGTCTCGTAGTTCAATGCCTTGATGGCTTCGAGAACTTCGTCCGCAAGTCCCAGGTCCTCGAACGTCACGAGCGCTTCGTCGCCCGGATCTTCGTCTGATTCTTCGGCCGGTTCCGCGCAGTCTTTCTTGGATTCTGCGTATTCCTTGTCGTTCTCTTCGGCGGATTCGTCGTCGAGTTCCTGCTCGACTTCGCCTTCCTCGATTTCGACCTTCGTGCCGACCTCGATGGCGGACTTGGGGCCCTTCTTCAGCACGTCGCCTTCTTCGTCGACGACAACGCCGTTCGGGTTTGTTGCAAAGAAAGCGGCCTCGTCGGCCTCGTCTTCGTCGGCACCGCCGGCGATGGCGCTCAGGAATGCGTCTGCCTCGCGGGCAATTTTGGATTTCGGGTCAATATCCTCTTCGGGGATACGCTCTTCGGTATCTTTCGACATAGTTCACCTTCAGGATCCGTAAACTTCATCTGCGACCCATGCCGCACTATCGAATGGTTCAGATTTTGAACCTTGAAAAGCCCCGGAGCGCACTCGCGCTCATAAACCTGAAGTCTGTCTGGATCCGCTTGATTGGATTTGGCGCCAAATGTAGAAATAAGCATGAATGAATACAAGGGTGGGTGGGAAATCTTCGAGAGAGGGATGGGACGATGCCGTCATTTCATTCCTGCATCGCCCTTCGGGATTCTCTCTCTGCGAGAGAGGGATTGGACAACAATTTCACTGTGTTCATTGTTGCCCTTCGGGTTACGGCCCGTGGCCGTAATCCTTGACAGCGTCTGGTTCGCTTTGCTCACCCGCAGTCAATCGAACCCTCTTCGAGGGTTCGATCCACTTGCCCTATGAAACAAAAACGAGGCCATTAGGCCTCGTTCTTGTTTCAAGGAGAGAGAGGGATTCGAACCCTCGGACCTGTGACAGTCTCCGGATTTCGAGACCGGCCCAATCGACCACTCTGGCATCTCTCCAAGGTTCGCATAATGTAGTAAAGTTTTGTGGTTTTGTCTAGGCCGAAGAAACTCGTTGCTAGAACGCCTGGTAAATCTGGAATATCGCGAGTATCTTCCCGATAATCGCGGGGATTCCCGGACACAGGAAGCAGAGGATCACGCGGGTCACGCGGTTCTTCCACCAGCGCTTCACCTGCCAGATGTCGTCGGAGAGGGTCTCCATCTCGGATACGCGCGGGGGCCTCATGTAGACCTGCGTGAGCGCGGTAAAGAACCCGACCCCGATAAGCGGCGTGAGTCCCGTGAACGGGGCGACTAGCAGCGCAACCAGTATGGTGAGCGGGTGGCCGCCTGCAATGATGGTACCGAGCATGGCGCCGCCGCCGGTGAGCATCGCCCACTGGAGGCTCAGTTCGCCAGCCTTCTCTACGCCGGCCTTGTATCCCAGGAAAATGATGCTTGCGACAATCGCGATGGGGATGGCCCACCCGATAATTTTCCAGATGGGGGCACCCTTCGGAATCACGGTGATGGATTCCTCGCTAGGAAGTTCCCGGTTCTCGCTGATGATACCCGCGATGCCCTTCACGTGGCCGGCACCCACGACGGCGACAATCTTCTTGCCTTCCGCGTTCCTGATCTTGCTCGCGAGGTACTGGTCGCGCTCGTCGATGAGTACCTGCTTCACCTCGGGGAAGGTCTTGCCGAATTCCTGCATCATGGAGTTGAGGGCGTCCTGCTCCTTGATTTTCGCGAGGTCCTCCTCGCTGATTTCCGTCTTGTCGAAAATGCTGCCGAAAAGGCCTCCTAGCAGGCTGAACTTGCGGTACCAGGCCGTGCAGGCCCACGTGCGCTTGAGCGTAATCTTGATGTCGCGGTCGGCGAGTACCAGCGGAATCTGCTTCTCGGTTGCGATGTTGACCGCTTCCTTGAGCTCGGAACCCGGTTTCACGCCGGTCTGGTCGCCCATTCTCTTCTGGTAAGACCCGAGCACGAGGTTCGCGATGAGGGTCGCGAGCTGCTTTTTCTTGATGACCTCCTTCAGGTCGGTCTTTTTCCAGCGGTCGGGGTCCTGGATGGATTTGAGGCGGCCCTCGTCCAGTTCGACGCAGACAGTGTCGGGGTGCTCGCTTTCGATGGTCTCGCGGACTAGTTCCAGGGAGGTCTTCGAAATATGCGCGGTGCCAACAAGGATAATTTCTTTTCCGTCGGAAGAATTGATGCGGTAGATGTCTGCATTTTCGCTCATGATGGGGAGAAAATAGAAAAATGAGGGCCCGAAAAGCGCTGTAACTGCAATAATGACACGGAGTTAGGCGAAAAATTGATTTTTTTTGGATTTTTTACGAAAAATTTGTTATATATTTGAAATGGTATCATTTTTTTAGGAGGTTTCCTCTATGAAAAAGTTATTGATGGGATTGGCTCTTTTTGCTCTGGTGTTGTCCGGCTGTGCCGGCACTTCCGATGATCCGGATGCCCTCGACAACGCCCTTGTAGGCTTCACGTCATGCGTGCAGAGCTCGCGCTGGCAGGAAGCTCTCGAATATGTCACTTCGGACGAAGCCCGCGAAATCAGCAGCGACGGCTACGAGTTCAAGCAGGAATATCAGATTGCCGCACGCCGCCTGCCGCTCTCCACGCTCCGTAAGGCTGGCCTCAAGGTCGATGGCCGCGGTCGCCTGGTGGGTATCAAGGCCGCCATGGACGAAGCCAACGAACGCTACGTCGTTTCCGAGGAACAGGCCAAGGTGGGCACGAACCTCGAGGAAATGGAAAAGCAGCGTATCCAGCGCCGCCTCGAAGAAGGCCAGAAGATCCTCCAGGGCGAGGAAGAAGAGGCCAAGGCTGAACCCGAAGTCGAGGTGTTCACGAACAAGCTGACCGAGGAAGAGAAGAGGAAGTACGGTAGCACCCGCGACCTCCAGGCTCCCGAGGAATTCCACGACGAGAACACCGAGGAAGCCGAAGAGAAGATCTTCAACGGCGACTACGAATCCGAGTAATTGCTAGTTTGTCTTGAACCAAGTCCCCGGCGTCTGTCGGGGAATTTTTTTAGGGTGTTTTGATGCTTCGACCTGTGAAGATGATGCTTGCCTTCTTGGCGCTCCTGCTCCTTGCTGCCTGCGGCGACTGGACTGCCGGCTCCCCGGATGCGGATGGCGCCGTGTTCAACCGTTCGTACCGCTACTACTACGTGATGGACTGCCGGTTCGATGGCATCGGCCTGTACGATTGCAGCCTTGCTGAACCGATAAGTCCCGCCTATACGGCATCGCTCCGGATCGATTCCGACGACCTCGCGACGCTCAACCTGGATGGCAGCTACGACTATTACTACACGACCCACGAGTATGTCTCGGGCCGCGATGACTACGGCAGCTACTACTATTTCTACGACAACGGCTGGGAACTGACCTTCTACAAGGACGGTTCGGAGCTGATTTTCTGGGATACGGACGAAAATACGGCTACGGTCTACCTCTACGACCTTGAGTACTAGGCGAATAATTCTATATTTGCCCCCACTCATGAGTAGTTCTGAAAATTTTGTCATCGCCCTCGACGGCGGCTCGGGTACCGGGAAGAGCACCACGGCCAAGATTGTGGCCAAGACCCTCGGTATCACCTACCTCGATACGGGCGCCATGTACCGCGCCGTGACGCTTGCCGCCCTCGACAAGGGAATCCCTGCCGAGGAAGGCCCCGCGATGGACGAACTGCTCTCTAACCTCACCCTCGGGTTCGACTCCGAAAACCACGTCCTCATCAACGGCGTCTCCCGCGAAAGCGAAATCCGTGGGATGAAGGTATCGAGCAACGTGAGCATCTACTGCGCCCTCCCGTCCGTCCGTGCCGCCATGACGGCACAGCAGCGCGAGATCGGCAAGAAGCAGAGCTGCATCCTGGACGGCCGCGACATCGGTACGGTCGTCTTCCCCGACGCGAAGTACAAGTTTTTCATGGTGACGGACGTGAAGGTCCGTGCCGAACGCCGCTACAAGGAACTCCTTGAGAAAGGCGAGAAGGTGACTCTTGAAGAGGTTCTCCAGAATTTGGTCGAACGCGACCGCCTGGATTCCTCCCGCGCGAACGCCCCCCTCAAGAAGGCGGACGACGCAATCGAAATTGACACTACACACATCTCAATCCAACAACAGGTTCAAAAGATTCTCGACTACGTAGGTGTAGTGGCGTAGTCCCGAGTCCTTTGATCCGCAACCAAAACAAAACAATATGTCTCAAAATATCAAATTCGGAACCCAGGAAGATCTCGACGAAATCCTCGCTGCGCAGGGCGCCTGCAGCCCCGACTTCCGCAAGCAGAACGCCGACGTGTATGCCGGTATGGGCTGCCTCGAACAGGGCAAGCTCGTCATGGGCAAGATCAGCCAGGTGAACGACCAGGAAGTCCTGATCGACGTCAACTACAAGTCCGAAGGTGTCATTGACCGTGCTGAGTTCAAGGACACGGACTCCCTCGAAATCGGTTCCGAAATCGAAGTGTTTGTCGAGAAGCTCGAAGATGAAGACGGACGTCTCATCCTTTCGAAGCAGAAGGCCGACTTCGTGCGCGTGTGGGACCGTATCCACGCGGCATTCGAAAACAACGAAGTCGTGCGCGGTACGCTCACGAAGCGTATCAAGGGCGGTGTGGTTGTCGACCTGTTCGGCATCGACGCCTTCCTCCCGGGTTCCCAGATTGACCTCCGTCAGATCCCGGACATCAACGCTCTCATCGGCCAGGAATTCGACCTCAAGGTCATCAAGGTCAACAAGGCCCGTCGCAACATCGTCGTGTCCCGCCGCGTGGTTCTCGAAGAAGAACGCAACAAGCAGCGTGGCGATGTGCTCGAGACTCTCGAGAAGGGCCAGGTCCGCAAGGGTATCGTCAAGAACATCACCGACTTCGGTGCGTTCATTGACCTCGGCGGCGTAGACGGCCTCCTCCACATCACCGACATGAGCTACAAGCGCATCAACCACCCGACCGAAATGGTCCAGCTCGGCCAGGAAGTCGAAGTCATGGTGCTCGACTTCAACGACAAGAAGGAACGCATTTCTCTCGGCATGAAGCAGCTTAAGCCGCATCCGTGGAAGGACATCGCCGAACGCTACCCCGAAGGCGCTATCGTCAAGGGCAAGGTCGTTTCCATCACCGATTACGGTGCATTCGTCGAACTGGATTCTGGCGTCGAAGGCCTCATCCACGTTTCCGAAATGTCCTGGACCCAGCACGGCAAGCACCCCTCCAAGATCCTCTCCGTGGGTCAGGAAGTGGAAGCTGTCGTTCTCAAGGTTGAAGAAGATGCCGAACGCATCTCTCTCGGCATGAAGCAGCTCGAAAGCGATCCGTGGGATTCCATCGAAACCGAACTTCCCCCGGGTGCCCGCGTGGTTGGCGAAATCCGCAACATCGCTTCCTTCGGCGCATTCGTCGAAATCAAGGAAGGTGTTGATGGCCTCATCCACGTTTCCGACATGTCCTGGACCAAGAAGATCACCCACCCGAACGAAATGGTCAAGAAGGGTGACAAGGTCGAATGCGTCGTGCTCGCCGTCGATAAGGAAAAGCGCCGCATTTCCCTCTCCATGAAGCACCTCACCGAAGACCCGTGGGATTCTATCGAAACCACGTACCCGGTTGATGCCGAAGTGAAGGGCAAGATTGTTCGTATGCTCGACCGCGGTGTCGTTGTTGAACTCAACGACGGTATCGAAGGCTTCATCCCGGTCTCCAAGCTCACCGCTGAATACATCAAGGTTCCGGCCGATGCATTCAAGGTTGGCGACGAAGTTCCGGCTGTCGTGACCGAGATCGACCAGAACAACCGCAAGATCTACCTCTCCGTGGTGGACTACTTCAAGAACCGCGAATCCGCAGAACTCAAGGCTTGGATGGATTCCCACAAGCCGGGTGAATCGGGCACGACGATTGGCGAAGCTGCCGCTCCGAAGAAGAAGGCTACCAAGAAGAAGGCTGAAAAGCCGGCTGAAGAAGCTGCTGCTGAAGAAGCCAAGTAAGCACTAGCCAGTATTAAGAAAGTCCCGCGGGCATTAGCCTGCGGGATTTTCTTTTTGCCTGGGGATGTCCCTCCGGTAAAATTTCTAATTTGCTTTGTATATGGAACTAGTTGGAAAGAAAATCCTCCTGGGAGTCTCGGGTGGAATTGCCGTGTACAAGAGCTGCGAACTGTTGCGCCTTTTGCAGAAGAAGGGTGCCGAGGTGCGCGTGTGCATGACGGATGCCGCGACCGAATTCGTGGCGCCGCTTACGTTTGCGAGCCTCAGCAGGTGCCCCGTGTACCTGAAGAATGGGGCCGTCGAGGCGCGGCCTTTCCAGCATATTGATTTTCCGCGGTGGGCGGACCTCTACCTGGTGGTTCCCGCGACCGCGAATGTCATCGGGAAGTTCGCCTGCGGAATTGCAGACGACCCGGTGAGTCTCTGTTTTATGAGCTGCACGTGCCCGCGCGTGATTGCCCCTGCGATGAACGTCGCGATGTACAATAGCCCGGCGGTCAAGCGTAATCTCGAAGTGTTGCGCGGGTTTGAAAATACGACCGTGCTCGAATCGCCGGCGGGTGAGCTTGCCTGCGGCGAGGTGGGGCAGGGAAGGCTCATGGAACCGGCGCAAATCGTGAAGTGGCTGGAAGGTGCTGCCGAACCTGCTCCTGGACGTACAGCCAAGATCCCCGAGCCGCCTGCGTCGCCTGTTGAAAAAGATGTTGACCCTACGCAGGACCCGAGTCTCCCCGGCCACGGCAAGAAGGTGCTCATCACTGCGGGCCGCACCGAGGAAGCGATCGACCCGGTACGCTACATCTCCAACCGCAGCAGCGGCAAGACGGCTGTTGCGCTCGCCTCGGTCTTTTATGCGAACGGTTTTGAAGTGGAAGTTGTCGCCGGCCCCATGGAGGCGGCGTTCCCGGGCGGTGTCGCGGTTACCCGCGTGAAAAGCGCCCGGGAGATGCACGACGCCGTGATGGCACGGCTTGCCGGGGCAGACGCCGTCGTGCATTGCGCGGCGGTAGCGGACTACCGCCCCGCCCACGCCGCCGACGAGAAAATCAAGGACAGCCGTAGCCAGCTCACGATAGAGCTCGTGCCGAACCCGAACATACTGCGCGACTGCACTGCCGCCCGCGCAGGCGCCGCCAAGCGCCAGGTCATCGTGGGCTTCGCTCTCGAGACGGACCATTTCGAACAGCATGCCGCCGAGAAACTTGCGAAGAGCGGTGCCGACGCGCTCCTCCTGAATGCCCCGGTTGCAAGCGACTCCGGATTCGGCCGCGACTGCGTGCGGTTTGCCCTGGTGGTTCCCGGAGCCGAGGTGCCGCCGATGAAGATGGGCGGCAAGGTGGATTTGGCCGAAACGATTTTGAACTTTTGCCTGGAGCGCCTGGATGCCTGACGAGTTTGACTTTAGCGAATTGCGCAACTACTTGCGCGGACAGATTGACATGGGCGATTCCGAAGTTTTTCTGGACGAGCCCTGGGCCCCAAAGAGCGCAAGGCCGAAAGCGGTTCCTCAGCCGCGTCCGGTTGTCACGCCGCAGGAGGCCGCTTCCCGTGTAGCGGCTGTTCAGGCTCCGCCTCCTGCGACCGAGCGGGTTCAGGAACCCCTGACGGTGGTCCCCCCGATGGCTGCGCCATCTGCCCGCCCCGTCGCGAAGAAGGCCGCCTCCGCATTCGAATCTGCGGAAAGTCTCGACGCCTTCTATGCGGCTGTCAAGTCCGACGTGGTTTACGCGAATGTCGCCGACCTCGTTCAATATGAAGGTCCCGCGAACCCGAAGGTCTTGCTCCTGTTGCCCGCTCCTCCGGCACAGCCGGGAACTTTCTTTGCGACTCCTACGGGCGAGATGCTCGTGCGGCTTTTTGCGAGCCTTTCTATCCCCGCCGAATCGATGGGTGTCACGTTCTTCTACAAGGGCCGTGCGTCCCGCAATATTCCCGCCCTGCTGGAAGCGTCCCTGCGCAAGATGCTCTCGAAGGAACTTTCCTTCATCGCTCCGCAGGTCATGGTGACCTTCGGCGAACCGCTGTTCCACCAGGTCTTTGGCAAGGGTAAGAATTTCGAGGCGCTAGCTGGGACCGACCTTGACTTTTCGGGTGTCAAGACCTGTTCGCTGGTCGATGCCTACGCCATGTCGCAGGACAAGCAGCTCAAGTGGGTTACCTGGAAGGTCCATATCCCGAAGTGCAGTTACTTCAAGGCCTGACGGAGTACGAAGTCGTCCGATAAAAATTATATTTCCGATATATTGCTATGTCTGAATTTGTGAACGAAGGTGGAAATTTCGAAGGTCGCCAGGTCCCCATGGACGGCGATGCCGAACGTTACCTGTTGGGCGGTATCCTGCGCGATCCGAATGTCATGACGCCGGTCATCGACGTCGTTTCGGAAGATGACTTTTTCTATTTGGAACGCCATCAGCTGATATGGAAGGCGATGCGGCAGCTCTACAGTGTCGGAACTCCCATCGACATGCTCACGCTCCCCGCGGAGCTTGAGAAGATGGGCAAGTTGCCGCAGGCGGGTGGTCGCGAATACATATTTGACCTCATGGAGAGTGTCGCCTCCTCGGCGAACGTGGAATGGAACCTGGAACACCTGCGTGACAAGTTCGTGCTCCGCAAGCTCATCCATATGTCTTCCGATACCATCAAGAAGGCGATGGATGTCTCTTCTGCGCCCGACGAAGTTCTGCAGTCGGCGGAACGCGCCGTGTTCGCGATTGCCGAAAAACAGGTGAAGAACTCGCTCCGTCCTATCGAGAATTTCGTGAATCCCCTGCTCGACCGCCTGAACAACAGGAAGGATGGCATTACGGGAATCCCCACGGGCCTTACCGAACTCGACGAACTCACGAACGGCCTGCAGAATTCCGACCTCATCATCCTGGCGGCGCGCCCCGGTGTCGGCAAGACCTCGTTTGCGCTTACGATTGCGGCGAATGCGGCCATCGACTACAACAAGCATGTGGCGTTTTTCAGCCTGGAAATGGACGGCGTACAGCTCGCACAGCGTTTGCTCTGTTCCCGCGCCCAGGTGGACCAGTCGAAATTGCGCAATGGCAAGCTGAACCGTGACGAGATGAACAAGCTTATCGCATGCGTCGCGCCGATCAACCAGTCTCCGCTGTTCGTGGACGACAATGCCGACCTTGGCATCATGGAACTTATGAGCAAGGCCCGCGATCTGAAACGCCAGGGCAAGCTCGACCTCCTGCTGATTGACTACCTGCAGCTGATGAAGACGGGCAAGGAAGAGAACCGCGCGGTCGCTATCGGCGCCATTTCGCGCGGCCTCAAGATTTTGGCCAAGGAACTTCATATTCCGGTCATCGCGCTTGCGCAGCTGAGCCGAAAGGTCGAGGAGAAGGGCCGCGAACGCCCGCAGCTTTCTGACCTCCGTGAATCGGGCTCCATCGAACAGGACGCCGACATGGTCTGGTTTGTCGAGCGCCCCTACGTGCGCACACACAAGGACGACGACAAGTACAAGGCGGAACTCATCGTGGCGAAGCACCGTAACGGTTCCGTGAAGGATATTCCCCTTGCGTTCGTTCCCGAGTACACGACCTTCTACGATGCCGCTGCGGATGACGGCGGTTCGGATGACGGTGGCGAATACCAGTACGGTAGCGACGACCAGGGTGGCGGCTACAGCTTCGGGGAGTTCTAGCGATGTCGGTTCTGCTCAAGCCCATAGTTTGGATTGGCCACGTCATCGTGGATGGCATCTCCAGTGTCGGGGAGGTCATCTGCATTTTGCTGCTTACGCTCAAGCAGCTGCCGCACGTGTTCAAGAACCCCGACCTCATCGTGAAGCAGATGATTTCCATCGGCGTGTCTTCGCTCCCGCTCCTGTTCGTGACGTCTATCTTTACCGGGATGGTGGCGACCGTGTGTGCCGAGTTCGAATTCCAGAACATGGTGGCCGACAAGTTTGTCGGTACCGCCGCCTGCAAGATGGTGCTTATCGAACTTGGCCCCTTGCTTACGGCCATCGTGCTTTCGGGTCGCGTTGGTAGCGCTGTCGCCGCGGAACTCGGAAGCATGAAGGAGAAGGAAGAACTTGCCGCCTATACGGTGCTCGGCCTCGAACCCTACCGCTACCTCGCTCTTCCGCGCTTTGTCGCCTTCATGACGATGATTCCCTGCCTTACCGCCATCTCGAATGCGCTCGCCCTCATCGGCGGCTGGATCGTGTGCGTACTCGGTCTCGACATTACCACGTATACCTATACGACGGGCATGCAGTACCTGTTCGATTCGATGGACCTCTGGTCGGGCATGATCAAGTCGCTCGTGTTCGGCATCCTGATTTTTGTCCTTGGCTACTACCACGGGATTAACGCCAAGCCCGGCGCTCGCGGGGTGGGGCTTGCCACCATGAACGTGGTGGTCTCGAGCTGCCTCATGATCCTAATTTCTGACTTTATACTTGACGCTATCATGTTCTTCTAGTTCTAGGTGAGACTATGCCAAACGTAAAGATTGATCCGAACGATATCGCCATACGGCTGAAGGGGCTCAAGAAGTCCTTCGGCCCGCAGACCGTCCTCGAAGACGTGAACCTCGACATCCGCCGTGGCGAGACCATGGTCATTATCGGCAAGTCCGGTGGCGGCAAGTCCGTGATCCTGAAGCACATGATCGGCCTCCTGCAGCCCGATGGCGGCGAGGTGTCCGTCGATGGTGTCACCATCAGTACGCCGAAGTTCTTCGACACCCATACCATCCGTAAAAAAATGGGCATGCTGTTCCAGATGGGCGCGCTTTTCGACTCCATGAACACGGGCGAGAATATCGCGTTCGCCCTCCGCGAACACCATCCGGAACTTTCCGAGAAGCAGATCCAGGACGTGGTGACCGAGAAGCTCCAGATGATCAACCTCGTCCCCGAGTTCCGCACCAAGATGCCTTCCGAGCTTTCGGGCGGTATGCGCAAGCGCGTGGCGCTCGCCCGCGCCATTGCCCTGAACCCCGAAATCCTCCTTTACGACGAACCGACGACCGGTCTCGACCCTATCACGAGCGACGTGATCAACGACCTCATCCTCGACATGCAGAGCAAGCTCGGGGTGACCTCGGTGGTGGTGACCCACGACATGGTGAGCGCTTTCAAGGTGGCCGACCGCATCGCGATGCTCCTGAACGGGCGCATTATCGAGGTGGGCACGGTGGACGAGATCAAGAACACGAGCAACCCCTACGTGCACCAGTTTATCACCGGTCAGCGCAAAATTTCGGTCGAGGAAGGTGGCCAGGGTTGATTTTCTGACCGAAAAAGCGGTTTTTTCTGTGTTTTCTTTCACGAAAAATTGTTTTTTGTGTCCGTTTTGGCCAATATTAATGTAAATTTCTCTAGAAGAGGTTTTTATATGAATAAGAAACTTTTGATAGGTCTTTCTTCTATCGGCATCGCTGCCGGTTTCTGGGCCTGCGGTGAAGGTTCGATTGAACCCATGGACGAAGGCACGGATGTGTACGTCGATGCCATGCTTGGCACCCTGGATTTCAACACCCAGGTCGACGATGCCATGAAAAAGTGCAACGAGGATATTGTCTGCATGAACGAGATGGCCAAGGCTGCGCATTCCGCCATCGAACTTTCCTCGGAATCCGTCGATCCGCTTTCGTCGGATGGTGGCGCCTCTATGCCGGTTACGAGCTCCAGCTCCGAGTCCTTCTTCAAGTTCTCCTCGATTGGTGATGTCTCGTACTTGTCCAGTTCTTCCGATGCGGGTCCTGTCGTGGCGAGCAGCTCCAGCGAGCAGATTATCATAACGGGTATTGGCCGCTGCTACCCGATTTCTGAAACGATTGAACAGAACGGTACTGCCCAATGGAAGGTGGAGTGGAACTCCAGCTACAGCATCAGGGATGTCGCGGCTGCCTCGTATAGCTGGACTTTCGGCATGGATGCGACCCCCGATAATGTGAACGCGGCAAGCCCGAAGGTCTCTTACTCGAAGTCGGGTGCGAAGTCCGCCTCGGTCGATGTCACTATCGGTGGCAATAAGGGCCATCTTGACTGCGACAAGACAGTGAACGTGAATGGCGCCCCGATTTTGGGCTGCTCATGCACGACTCCGGCGACCTCGGTTGACTTTACCGAGTCTCCTGATGTCGTGTGGACTGTAAGCGGATGTAAAGCCCAGGGACAGACGACGTTCTTCTATTCATGGGAAGGCGGCGAAGCCGGTGCTGCTACGACATTCACCAAGACCTTTGCTGCTGCCCAGAACGGTTACGCTCCGAAGCTCAAGGTCAGCCATGCGGACAATACGATAATCGATGTGACGTGCCCTGCTGTGAAGACAACTGCAGGTCCGGAATACCTCTTTGAAATCGAAGGGGATCAGTTAAATACCACGGCGAAAGCAATTAAGAACGAGGGTTGCATGGTTGTTAGAGGTGAGTGGACCAACTCGGGATACCAGCCGACGTTCTCTGTTCTGTGCGATGGAAAGGCCGACGACCAGAATGCTGGCATGACGTTCACGATGACCTATGCCGGCAAGTCGGTTGCTACTGCTACCGGTACATGGGGCTTCAGCAATGCCGGTGCTAAGATAGGCCAGATAAACGTGGGCAAGTTTAACTACGAAGGCATCTGCGTGACCTTTACTGGGGCATCAACGGTGACCTGCAAGGTTCAGTAATTCTGAAAGTTCTGGATTTAAAAGAAAGCCCGCTCAATCCGAGCGGGTTTTTCTGTATGGTTCTATCGCGCGTTGAGAGCTCTAGGGTGGCTTTGCCTGAAATCGATTACAGGAACCAGAATCCGGCGCCGACCTTGAAGGTCATCTGCTTGCCGCCGTCCATGGAATCGATCAGGTCGTTCTCTTCGGGGTCAACGTCGGGGTAGGTGTCGGTGAGTCCGAGGGTGAATCCCGCGTCAATGGAGAGGCGTTCCATCACGAAGCCGCCGATTCCGAAGGCGAGGCCGAGCCCGAATCCGGCCTGTTCGACGTTTTCCTTGTACTTGAAGTCGGTTTTGCCGAGACCGGCACCCAATTTGATGTCTTCCTGTTCGAGGGAAACTTCGCTGCTTAGATTCAGGGAAAGCTGCACGCCGGCCGCGACATAGAAGCGGTCCTTGACGATGGCGCGCATCATCAAGGGGGCCTCGAGGTCCATCTGCTTGAACTTGTGGTCACAACCTTCTTCGTCCATGGTAAGCAGCGCGTAGTGGAAGTTGATTTCGGGGGCGAACTGAAGGATGCCCGCCATGGGAATCCTGCCGCGGAGGCCCACATCGAACCCCATGCCCGAGGGGGCGTCCGCATCGTCGCCGAGGTACCAGTCCTGCGGAAGCCCGATAAGGTAGCTGTAGTTGAAATCTCCGTGGATGCCGACGCCGGGTTTGCTGTTGAGGTCGGCCTTGGGGGCGGCACCTTCCTGCGCGAAGGCGAAGGTCGAGGCGAGGGCGCCTGCTGCGAGGATTTTAGGAATGTTCATATTTCCTCCTTGTGTGGTGGAAATATAGAAAAGATGCCTTTTTTACACGCCCTCAACACGGAATCTACACGCCGGAGGGGCTAAAACCTAGGAATTGACGACCTATAAATCTATTTCTTACACAGCACAAATCAGGAGTGTATTTATGCAGAAAAAGTGTATGGGATGGATTGCCGCGGCAGCGCTTGCGGCTGGGATAGGGGCTACGGCCACCGCAGCGGAAGGGGATGCCTACACGTGGCCTGCCTACCGCGCCGACCTCGATTACGACACCAAGTCGAACCTGGGCGAAATCAAGCCGCCCACCAAGTTCAACAACAACTGTTCGGGCGTGACCGGCAAAAAGGCCGGCAAGTGGTGGGCCTTCTACTGGGGCAAGGATCGCGACAGCCGCATTACCGACGTGACTATCGACA